>BNJS01003597.1_pt1 | contig 285887 bp, 255 predicted proteins | sample 8540461 | NCBI WGS metagenome assembly BNJS01 (sample SAMD00202454, study PRJDB9452) | human saliva metagenome | isolation source: human saliva | place: Japan
GACTGCGTCGTCGTCGAGGACTCCCCGACAGGGGCGGCCTCGGCCCGGGGCAACGGATCCACGTCGCAGATCGGGGCGACCAAACCCTCCCGGCCGATCCCGGCCTCGTCGTCGTCCCGGACCTGGCGTCGATCACCCCGCACCTGCTGCTGTGGCACAGCGCTGAAGCGGGCCGACGCGAGCAGGACACCGTCACGACCGGCGCCCGCGACAGAACCGGCCCGGGAACGCGAGGTTCCCGAGCCGGATGGGACGAGTAGGATTCTGATGAGGACTCGTGAGGCCGAGCGCGATGCGGCGCGACCCCGCAACCCTCAGACCGTCAGGCGGCCTTGGGTCGCTGAGGGCTCCGGAGTCTCCTGACCTCCCACTGGCTGCGCAGGCAGTCGGCGTGAGACGGTCTCCGCCACCAGGTCGGTGGACAGGGTCGCGGCGGCCGTCCCGGCGTGGTCGAGCACAGCCACTGCAGCCGGAGGCCATCGATGAGGGCGACCAGGCTGCGCGCCACGAGACGCGAGGCATCTGCGGGTCCACGAGCCCGGCGGCCTTGCCGGCCTCGAAGCTGAACTCGAACCGCTCGACGGCGGCGTTGAGGGTTGGCCATCCACCGGTGCGCAGGGTGCTCGGCGTCGAGGACCGAGACCGCCGTGGCGGTGTAGATCGCCGTGAGGTCCCGGTGGCGACGTTGCACTCGAGCAGCTCGATGTGCGCCCAGCAGGGCCCAGGGTTGCCGTCATCGGAGACTGCGACCTCGAGGGGTCCAGGTTGCCGACGGTGTCGACGGGAACCTCGACGGCGTCTCCATGGAGTCGAGCCCATGCGCAGCCGGGAGGCGCCTCGTCGACCAGGTCGATGGCCTTGTCCGGCAGCTGGCGACCGGTGATGTAGCGGTCGGAGAGGGCCGCGCCGCCACGAGGGCGCCGTCGGAGATGGTCACCTGGTGGTGGGCCTCGTACTTGGGCGCGATGCCGCGCAGGATGGCGACGGTGTCCTCGACGCTGGGCCACCGACGAAGACCTGCTGGAAGCGGCGCCCAGGGCGGGTCCTTCTCGATGTTCTCGCGGTACTCGTCCAGGGTGGTGGCACCCACCATGCGCAGCTCGCCGCGGCCAGCATGGGCTTGAGCATGTTGCCGGCGTCCATGCGCCTCGGAGCCGCCGCCGGCGCCGACGACGGTGCAGCCTGTCGATGAAGGTGATGACCTCGCCGTCAGGTCCTTGATCTCCTTGAGGACGGCCTTGAGGCGCTCCTCGAACTCGCCGCGGTACCGGCGCCGGCCACCATCCCGACAGGTCCAGGAGATGAGGCGCTTGTCGCGCAGGGACTCGGGACGTCGCCGGCGACGATGTGGCCAGGCCTCGACGACGGCGGTCTTGCCGACGCCGGGCTCGCCGATGAGGACGGGGTTGTTCTTGGTTCGCCGGGACAGGACCTGCACGCGACGTCGAGCAGCGACCTGTCCGCGCCAGGGTGGTGATGCGCCCGAGGCGTTCTTGTCGATGAGCGGGTGCAGACCAGCGAGTTCTTGACCAGGCCGGTGCTCGAGGCGCTCTGGACGTTGTCGATGAGGCGGACCTGCCGACGCTGTCCTGCGGCAGGGAGGAGGGAGTTGAAGAGGTCCTGCCCGGCGGTGGCCGCAGGTTGGTCCCAGTGAGTCGTCGGGCGGAGAGCTGGGCGCGGCTGGAGCCGAGATGCCCACCACCGAGATCATGGCGGCGATACCGATGGCGATCCCCAGGGCGGACAGGAAGGCGCGGGTGGGCGGCCCTGATGCCGGTGCCTCCCAGGCGCAGCACGTCGCCCGACGCAGCCGCGAGCGCTGGAGCCGCCGGGCGGGCGCTTCCGGCCCGCTCGGCCGCGGACCGTTCACGCCGGAGCGTAGACGTCATGGACGATCTCCTTCTGGCTTGAGGTCCCCACGAGTGCGGCCGTCGCGGATGGCGATCTGCCTCGGGAGCTGGGCGGCCAGCGCTCGTTGCCGGGTGATGACGATGATCGCGCGCCTGGGCGGAGCTGCGGAGGAGCCTCGACGTGACTGGGAGGCCCCGGAGGTGGAGCCGAGGTCTCCGGTGGGTTCGTCGGCCAGCAGCAGTGGGGGCTCGCCGACGACGGCCCGGGCGATGGCACCGCTGGCGCTCGCCGCCGCTCATCTGCGGGGACGGTGGTCGAGCCGGTGGGCCAGGCCGACGCGCCCAGGGCGGTTTCCGGGCGCGCTGACGCCGCGCGAGCGGGGGACCCTGCTGGAGCAGGCCGTCGGCGACGTTGTCGACCGCGTTGACCCTGTCGGCCAGGTGGAACTGCTGGAAGACGAGCCGATGCGGCTGGCTCCGCAGGGCCGAGAGCCCGGCGTCGGACAGGAGCCGATCGTCGACGCCGTCAGATCTCGACGGAAATGCCGGCGCGGGGCCGGTCCAGGGTGCCGATGAGGTTGAGGAGTTGCGGACTTGCTGAGCCGGAGGCCGACGATGGCGACGAACCCGCCGTCGTCGATCCTCCAGGCTCACGCCGGCGCAGGCGGCCACGGGCGGCTCCTCGCAGGTTCGTTGCACGTCACGCAATGGGACAGGATGCGGCTCTGTCTGCGGCACCACCACTCGCCGCCCCTCGGAGAGGCCCCTCGCCGAGACCTCCACGCGCCCGCCTGCGAACAGCCCGATGGCGACCGCCACCTTGCGGGTGGTGCCGCCGGACTCGACGATCTCGACGCCGTACTGGTCGGCGCTCAGGCCAGTAGGGCCCCGACCGGCACCGACAGTGACGCCGGTCGGCTTTCGCTGGCAGGCCGACGGTGACGGAGACCTCCTGAAGCTGGCGGTCGCCGAGGCGTCGGTGAGGGTGTGACGGTGATGGGATGACTCGTTCCTTTGGACTCACCGGAGCCGGAACTGGCAATCGACCCGGAGCCGGAGGACTTCTCGGTGTGCCGACTGAGGTGATCTTTCCTGGCAGTGCCTTGGCGTCGGGCAGCTTGATGGTCACGGCGGCAGCCGATGCGACGGCGTTGCTTTCTGGTCGGCGAGCTTGGATGCTGGCGCTCGACCACTCCCGCGGTGGAGGTGACGTCGAAGAGCCTCGGCGTCGGCGGCGAGACGCGGTCCCCACGGCGGTGACCGTCCCCACGCGCAGGTCGCCGGGGTGAAGACCATCCGTCCCAGTGGGATAGTGCCGGTCTGGGGCAGGCCGGACGTCCTTCTGCCACTTCCATGATGGCGCTGGTGGTCCAGCTGCGGTTGTCGGGCTGCAGCTCGAGCGCAGCCCATGCCCGGAGCGAGGGTCCTCGAGCTCGGCGATACGTCCTCACGTCTCCATCCCGGCCCTCGAAGGTGCGCCAGGCGGGCAGCGCGCGCATGAGGTAGGCGATCCGCCGCCCGTGCGGTAGAGTGACGTCGCGCTGTCAGGACGGCCCCGCGCCGGCTGGCACCTGGATGAGTGACGCCCTCGAAGCCCGACCCTGAACTTGCGCGAGTCGGAGGCGCAGGGTCCCGGACATCGGAGGTTCGCTGGAGGTCTGGTGATGGTGTCGGTGGCTCGCTGAAGGTCGGCGTCGTCGGCCTGGTCTTGACCGCGGGCGGCCCGACCTGAGGCGCAGGCGCGCCTGCACCGGCGCCCGTGAAGCCAGGATCGCGGCGGGCCCCCATGGCCAGGAAGGCCCGGCGTCGGGTGCGGTGGGCCGTACCCGGCTTGTCCGCGGTGCCGTTCGAGCCGTCGTCGACCTGCGTGGAGGTGGTGGTCTGATCCATGTGTCTGCTGTCTGAGTGCGTGTCCGCGCGCGCTGCCCGCTGCGCGGGCTCAGGGTCCGTTGGCGCCGGAAGGGCGCTGCGTTACTTGTTCCCGCGATCTGGGAGAAGCACTCTGTTCATGACGTCCTGGGGATGTCACCGCTGATCTGGATGCCCTTGCCGGCCTCGGGTCGGCACGTCGTAAGCTCCTCCCTGCGCAGGCACCGGCGGCCTCAGACCAGGTCCGCTGCGTCTCGGGCTTGGCGAGGTCCTCGGTGCCGCGCTGACGATCCGCTCTGCACTCCTGGGCGGCCTTTTGGTGGCGGCCCCGGTCTCGGGGAACTGCACTGTTGCCGCTGGCGTCGGAGTCGGAGACGTCGATGCCCTTGTCGTGCGCATGCACTTGGCCATCTTGAGCAGGTACTGTCTGCTGGTGGCGGAGGCGGAGGTCGCGGCCGAGTCCGCCTTCGAGCCCCGGGAGCATCCGGCCATGAGTCCGACGGCACACGGCGCAGGTCAGGACCGTGGCGGCGCGGGTGAGGATCCGCCGATGCTGAGGGGCCGGTTCGCGGAGTGGGTCCTCGGCTCACGTGGGTCGGGGCGCGGAGGCACCTGTTCGTTCGAGGAACAGCCAACCGTGAGCGGTGTTAGCCATGGGGTTCGCTACTCGCTTATGTTGTGGCAACACGCTGGTCTGCTGGGGACCGGCCGAACACACCACAGCGAAGCGAGACAGGCCACATGCGCGTGCTCGTCGTGGGTGACAGAGGAGTATCTGGTCGAGGCCATCGCCACCGGGCTGCGGCGCGGCGGCGATGGCCGCCGACGTCGTCGGCGACGGGGCCAGCGCCCTGGAGCAGGTGGAGATCAATCGACTACGACATCATCGTCCTGGACCGACCCGCCCGTGGGTCCGCGGCGACGAGGTTCGCCGCCGGTGCGTCAGCGACTCATCCCAGCACGCGGGTCCTCATGCCCGCCTCGCGTCCCGGACCCTGGACGCGCGCGCGTGGCGGCTTCGAGCGGCGGACGACTCACCTCACCAAGCCCTTCGAGTTCGAGCTGGTGGCCCGGCTGCGGCCCTGCAGACGCAGCCAGCCGGCGCGCACCCCGGTCATCGAGGTTCCACGGAGTGCGCTCTGACCCCTTCCGCCGGGAGGTCTACCGCGACGGGCACTTCATCCACCTCAGCCCCAAGGAGTTCGCGGTCCCTCCAGGTCCCTGGCGGAGTGCCGAGGGCGCCTCAGCGCCGAGACGCTCCTGGAGAAGGCCTGGGACGCCAACGCCGACTTCACCAACTCCACGCGGGTGACGATCTCCCACTCGCGTGGCCGAAGCCTGGCGAGCCGCGTGATCCAGACGGTCCCCGGCGCGGGCCACAGGTTCAGCGCATGAGCGGGTAGCCCGAGGCGACCCGGCCGACGACGCGGCACAGCACGGCGCTCAGACAGTGAGGCCAGTGAGGCCAGAGGCATCATGTCGCCCGGCCGCCTCGCGCGAGCGGCTGCGTCGCGCCCAGCACCTGAGCGTATCCGGGCACGCCTGACCCTGACCTACGCCGGGCGGTGACGGCAGCCGGCGTGGTCCTCATCGCGGTCTACTTCACACGCGCCACGTCACGCCTCCATCGCCTTCTCGACCCGCCTCAGCAGAGTCGTCATCGATGCGACGACCCGCAGTGTGCCGCCAAGGTGGACATCACGGTGCTGTTCGATCTGCTCGGGCAGCATCATGCGCTCGGCCGTCGGAGCGCTGGCGCTGCTCGTGGTGCCTCCGGGACCGTCGGCTGGATCCTGGCGGGCGTGACGCCGCAGCCGCTGTCCTTCGATGAATGCGGCGGCCAAGCGCGCCGCCGGTGACCTCAGCCAGCGGCTGGACGCGTCCGCCCTCGCGACGAGATCCACGACCGCGGACACCTTTCGATACAACATGCTGGCCTCCCTGAGCGCTCCTTCTCCGTCCACCGCCGCCCGCGGCCAACGCCTCCTCACGAGCCGCGCACGCCACCGGCCACCACGCAGACGATGACTCGACGTCGCCCTTGTCCGACCCGCAGCGCTCGGGCCGAGGACCATCTGCGCCGGTACCGACCCGGGTCCTGAGACCAACCGCGCCAACCGAGACGGATTGATCGCCCCTGCTGGCCCGCGGCAGACGCCCAGTCCGGGAAGCCGGTCTCACGGAGGACGTGGACATGGAGGTCACTGGTCCAGGGACGCTTGGGCACTCACCTGCGCCGGAGGTCGCTGAGTACGATCTTCACGTCTCCACCCACCTGCTGCCCGCCCGGTCCCTCGGCGACCCGGTGTTGCTGCGCCGTGAGCGTGTCCAACCTGCTGCGCAACGCGGCCTGCCACAACGTCGAGGGCGGGCGCATCACCGCGGGCATGGCGCGCGCCTGGATGACGGCGTGCGTCTGACGATCTGGCAACCCATGACGGCTGCGGTGGCGGGGCCGAGAGCTGTGAGTCCCCGCGCGAGCTTCGTCCGCGGGTGAGGGACGCGACCCGGGGCCCGGGCACGGACTGGGCTTCCATGGCGATCGTCACGGCCGGCTGTGCCACCGCGCACGGGCGGCGAGCGCCCCGTCTGAGCGCCAATCCTGACGGCGGACTGACGGCCGTTCCTCGAGCCGCCGGTCGGTCAGACCGGGACGACTGGACGTGCAGCTGGCGCGTCAGACCGACGGTCGCAGACCACGCGGGCCGGCGACCGTCGAGTCGAGTAAGCTGGTTGCGGCGGGAGACGTGACCCGCCGGGAGCCGCCGCTAGTCTTTCTGCCGGAGTTGATGTGTGACCAGCTCGATGCTGAAGAGGCGGATCAGACCGATCTGGGCGAAGCGTCCACAGCGCGTTGAAGACCAGGTCGAGAACGAAGGTTCCGAAGCGAGAAGGACCGCTCGCCCGACCTGTAGTCGAGGTCACTCGGCCAGAGAACCGCGTTGGTGGCGTTGTACAGCCACAGCAAGCGATCAGGACCGCCGGCAAACGATGTAGAAGAACACCTTCGCCGAACTTCCTCGGCGAAGGGCTTTATGGGTGTCGAAGAGGTTGCCGCGAAGCTGTCCTCTCGCCGGCGCCTGCGGGTAGGGCTGACCGGGAGCGCCAGAGCGCCGGGGCTCCTGAACCGCTGCTGCTGAGGCGGGTAGGGCTGCATCCCGGGACCGGAGCCGAAGGGGCTGAGGGCTGCTGCGCGACGGAGAGGGGCTGACCGTTGGGGGCTGAGCTGCATGAGGACTGCTCGCTGCCTTCAGAGTTGACGGCAGGCAGGCGCGTCTACGACGCCCCGTGAAACGAAGAGGCCGTAAACTCCTCGACATTCTGCGAGAGGCGACTCACAGGTCTCGTGACGTGCGTGATGAGGCGCCATGAAAGCGGGTCATCGGGCCGATCCAGCGCACGGGACTGGTGGCGTGGGACACGTGACCCGCCGGTGCCGTGGGAAAGCACCCCCATCGTCGGCACCAGCCCAGTGCCGCGGTGGTCTCAGCACGCCCCAGCGCTCCAGCGCACCAGGTCAGTGTGCCGGAGGCGCGCTGACCGGGGAGGCTGGGGCCGGAGGAGCGGCAGCCGGCGCCGGCGCTCACTGCGTGGCCACGGCGGTGCGCAGCAGGGTCTCGGAAGGACCGGCGTGACCGCTACGCCCAGCGACGGCGGCGACCGACCGTCACCAGCCAGACCGCCAGCGCGATCCCCGCGGTCCGGGGCCTCACCCAGGTGGGAGCTCGATGCCTGTCAGGGAGGGAAGAGCCAGGAAGACAATGGCGAAGAGGAAGGTCTGGCTGAGAGGCTGTCGCGAGCGGGCGACTCCACGTTGAGGCCAGCCGGCGCAGCCCTCGTCAGCCGGCCATCCGACCTCGGTCCGCCGGCGTACAGGGCCAGCAGCGCTAACCAGCCGCAGGCCCCGGCCACACCTGTGACCGCATGAAGGTATGCCCCAGGTGCCAGGGTTCCACCTGCGGCCCACACTGCGAAGCTGATACTGCCTGCGGCCTGATCCCCAGGGCCGCCCAGGCCGACAGCGACCAGGAGCCGGGCGGTGACGCCGGGGCGGATGATGAGGTCGGTGTCGGCCGATGGCTGGCCTGAGGAACATCGCCGGAACGATCATGGAGAAGAACAGCGCCGAGACTAGGCTTCCACCCCAGGCCGGAGGCCTTGGGAGACGTGAGACAGACCGTCGTCGGTCGAGCTGCCGGTCCGGTGCGCGGCTGTCGCCGAGGCCGCGCCCTGGAGGCCAGGAAGCCGCCCAGTGAAGGAAGGTGCGCGGTGCCGGCAACGACAACGACGACGGGAAAGGCCACGGCCCGTTTCAGTGCTTGCGGGTGATCCAGCTGAGCGAAGATGACGGCGACCAGGCCGTGGGCCGATGATGTCACCGGAGAAGAGCAGGGCGTGCGCAGCGCCGAAGAGGATCATCCAGCCCTCGACGCCGCACCAGACGGCGGGCGTCGACGGTGGCCTGCTCACAGGCCCAGGCCACCTCCGCGACGTCGGCTCACGGTCGGCCTCCCACGCCGGGCAGGGAACTGAGGTAGGAGGTGGTGCCGGAGGCGATGCGCCGGGCTGCCGCGGCGACCAGCCCGAAGCCGAAAAAGTAGCGCGAACAGCGGGTAGGCCCGCGAGTCGACCAGAGGGAGCGCACCCACAGCCACGCCGTGTCGGCGGTGGCGTCGGCGGGAGCGAGACTGCGTCACGCCGGTCCAGAAGGGATATTGGCCAGCGATGAACAGGGAGCATGAAGCCACGGCCACATCCGGGACGGTAGCACGCCCCGGGTACGGGTGAACGATGTCGCGAGTTTCATGCCCTCCACGCTAGAAGGCGGCGGACAGGCACCGCCCGCCGGGGCTAACGTGGAGAGGGTTTGATCCTCTCCTCGCAGGGCGGGAAGGGCCCTGCCTCTCTCTCTGGAGGACCGCGCCCTTCTCCTTGCGGTGGCATCAGGCTCCACGGCACCTCGTCGGTTGCCCGCGGGCCAGCGCCGGATCAGGGCGCCGGCTGCGATTCCCGGCTGGTCGTCGCCATTCCCGGCGCACCCGCCGAGCTTGCACGGACCCGCATGCCCGGCCGCATCGGCACAGTGCACCCTACTGGCCGGCTGAGCGCGGCACCATGCCGCCGCATCGGCGGCATTCCTGGCTGAGCATCCGCATCATCGGCCACGCACCGGGCCGCATCCCCGGCCAAACGGCGGCGGGCGGCGTACCGGCCTCCCTGCGCCCACTGCGGGCAACAGCGGTGCGCAGCAGGGTCTCGAAGGACCGGCGTGACCGCCATGCTCCAGCAGGACGCACAGGACCACGGCTGCCAGCCAGACGCCCAGGGTCGATGAGGGCGGCCGTGGCTCGGCCCCACCCACAGTGCGCCTCCCCGTCACCAGGAGCGGAATGATGCGAAAGATAGCCGATTGGCAGGACTGTCTGGCATCGGAGCAGACGGTCGCGGAGCGGCGGCCGACACAGCGGAGTGCGAGCCGTCGCACCCCGGTCAGCCGGCCGTCCGGTCTGGGACCGCCAGCATACAGTGCCAGCAGCGCCAGCCAGCCGCAGGCCGGCCAGGCCGAAGAACTCGGTGGCGGAAGTCCCACTTGGCCAAGCCTCGCGGCGTCACGAGCGCCGCGCGCTGTGGAGCGTTGCGAGCGCAAGCGCCAGACCAATGGAGGCCCACTGAGACGAGCGAGGCGACGGTGCCGCTCCGGCTGGGTGATGACGATCGGTGTCGGCCAGGCGCGCGCCGAGGACCGCCGCGATGATGAGTGCGAAGAGGGCTCATGCACGACCAGCACCGACGAGCCACTGAACGATGCTGCTGCCGAGCCGCAGGAGCGCCGCTCCAACTGAGATCGCCTGTTCGGAGGTCGTCGGGCGGCGCCTGCCGACAGGGTGCCTGTGGCCAGGTACATCCCCAGCGCCACCACGGCGATGATGCCTGCGGTCAGGTAGAGCGCCGCGTAGTTCTGGTGCGCCAGCAGGCTGGCCAGAGGACGGCGACCAGGCCGTAGGCGCCGATGATGTCACCGGGGAAGACGATGCCGTGGACGAAGCTGAACAGAAGCATCCACTCAGCCACGGCGCGCCGCACCAGGCGGCAGGCGTCGATGGCGCTCATCTCACGGGCCCAGGCCGCCTCGTGCGTGGCATCGGGCTGCGCGGCCGGGTCTGCGCTCGGGCAGGTGAGAGCTGAGGTAGGGAGGTGCGCTGGAGGCGAGCGCCGCTGGATCGCGGTCGCGAGCCCGGAAACCGAAGAGCATCGTGAACAGCGGGTGTGGCTCGGTGGTCCACCACCAGCGCGCGGACGAACATCCACTCGTGCGTCGACGGACGAGGCCGGCGGCTCGGGCCCTGCCCGGCATCTTTGTTCCATGACGGGAACGTTGGGCCACCGCGATGAGCAGGAGCACGAAGCCGCGGGCCGCCGTCAGGGCGCGCGCACCGCACGCCCCGAGGGCCGGTGAAGGAGGCTGTCATCCGCATGCGCAGGGACCCTGCCGACTGGTGGGAGTACCGGCGCATCCGCTCTGAAGAACGATGCGCCGGGGCCGTGCGCCGCACCGGCCGAAGAGCTCAGTGCCGCACCAGTGCCCGCAGTGCCCGTCGGCGCCAGCTGCGCTACCGACTGCATGGGCACTGAGATCGGTGCTCACTGTGCTCGCGCAGTTCCGGCGTGGTGCGCCCGCGCCCCGCCCGGTGGTGGCGTCGCAGGTCCACGGCCTCGCGGCTCGGGCGCGACGACCTGACCCGCTGCCGTGCGCGGCGCGTGAAGATCCGCTGGATGACGGCCTCACGACTGCGCATGCGGGCGCGTTGTCCGCTTCCAGCTCGGACGCGGGTCTCCAGGGCGAGGATGCGGCGGATGCCTCCTCGAGGTTGATGCCCTCCGACAGGGATCGGATGGCGGCGCAGGCGCTCGACGTCGTGGTGGAGTAGCGCCGGCCCCGCCCGCGGGTCCGGGCGGGGCTGACTCAGTCCCGAGGCGGTCGTACTGGCGCAGGGTCTGGGGTGCATCCCGGCGAGCCCTCGGCCGCCACCGAGACCACGTAGACCGCGCGCTCGGCCGCGCGTCGGCCAGGACGCCCAGCCCCCGCCCCGCATCGACGCCGGCTCACTTTCGCCGCCTCCCTCCATGAGGGTGGCCCGCGGGTCGGTGTCGCCTATGGCCTCTATCGAAGGCCCTCGAGAGCCTTTGCCGCCTTTGAGAGCTTCTGGGGACGGCCACCTGGATGGTCGCCAGCAGGTCACCGGTCTCTTGCGGGTGGTGGCGCCCTTCCGCGCAGGCGCATGACGGTGCCCGAGGGAGTGCCGGGTTTGATCTTGATCTTTGAGGTGCCGCTGCGAGCAGCGGTACTGACCGTGGCGCCCAGGGCCGCCTCGCGCAGCGTGACCGGTGATCCATGCGCAGGTTGGCGCTGTCAGCCGCGTCGATGGAGTACACCGGGTCTTGTTGACGCCGATGGACACCACCATGTCGCCGTTCTCGCCGCTGCTGACGCCCCTCCCGGCCCTTTCCGCGCAGGCGGATCTTTCTGGCCGTCGTGACACCGGCGGGAATGTGGACCTTCATGGTGCGCCGTCCGCGGTCAGCCCACGGTGGTGCCGGCGACGGCGTCGCGCAGGTCCAGCGCGCCGAGGTCAGAACGTCGGCGCTTCTGCGGGCGGGGCTGGGGGTGAAGCCGCTGAACCCGAAGGGCCGGAGCGGCCACCGGAGCGGGTGGGTTGGGGGTGCCGCCGAACATGCGCAGCAGGTCGTCGAGGTCGGGCTCACGGGCACCGCCTGCGGTCTCGAAGCGGACGCTGCCGCCCTGGCCGCCGAACATGGAGGAGAAGATGTCCTCGAAGCCGGCACCGCCGGCTCCTCCCGGCCGCCGGGCCTGAAGCGGGCACCGCCTCCGGCCATGGAGCGGATCGCGTCGTACTGCTTGGCTCGGCCTCGTCGGACAGGACGGCGTACGCCTCCGATCTCTTGAACTTCCGCAGCCGCGGCGTCGTCGGGGTTGCTGGTCAGTGGTACTTCGCGAGCGTACGGTAGGCCTTTTGACAGCGGCGGCGTCGGCGTCCTTACCACGCCGAGGACCGCGTAGTCCTTCGTCATCCAGTCCTGACTGGCCATGGTCGTCTCACCGCCTCCTTATCCGGGTGATCGTGGGTTTTCCTTTACTGATGACAGCCGCCTGTCACCGACGAGCGGGCAAAGCTTTGAAGGTCATGGAATGGGCGCCCGGGACTGGGCCTCGGCGCCCCTCGACAGCACCCCTGGCTCGACGGCGGACCTGCGCCGGCGCTCTGGCGGGTCCCGGGTCCGCCGTCGACCTGGGGTGAGTGGTGCAGGTGATATGCAGTGGATACCGCTCAGGCCGGGTTGGCGACCTGGGACACGGCGGCGCGCACGACGCGCTCACCCAGGCGGTATCCGGGCTGGAGGACCGCGGCGATGGTGGCTCGGTGACCTCGCTGACCTCGGTGGGCCGCGAGGGCCTCGTGCAGCGTGGGGTCGAAGGTTCACCCGCGGCGCCGAAGCGCTCCAGGAGTACTCGGCCAGGATCGTCTCGGAGCTTGCCGGGCCGTGGTCTCGAAGGTGCCGGTCAGGTCGCCGTGCTGGCGGGCCAGCCCGATCCTCGTCGAGGACCGGGATGAGATCTCGACGACGCCGGCGGCACCGGCGTCCTGGTGGGAGGCCGTCATTCGCGGGAGCGGCGCACGAACCCCTGGTACTCCTGCTGGAGGTTGTAGAGGTCCGCCCGGCCCGGGCCAGGTCGTCGGCGGCCTGAGCGGCCTGGGCCTGAGCCTGGGCCAGGGGTCTCTGCCGCCTCCCCTCGTCGGAGGCGGCGTCGGACTGGCTGGCCGCGCCCTCGGGCGAGCCCTGGACGAGTTGCCGCGGACGTCGTCGGCACCTCCCTCAGGCCGACCTGACGGCCGCCTGAGCCTCGGGGTCGATGCCCCGTTCCGGGGGTGGGGCCGGTCGAGGTCACTTGAGTCCTCCTCGTCGACGATCTCGGCGTCCACGATGTCCTCGTCGTCGGAGGACGTGAGCCGCCGGCGGAGGAGGCGGCGCCGGAGGCGTCACCCGCGGCCTGGGAGGCGGCGTCGGCCTGGTAGATGGCCTCACCGACCTTCTGGGCCACTGAGCTCAGCCTTTCTCCTGGAGCGGTCTTGACCGGCTCGATGTCGTCGCCCTCGAGGGCCTCTTGACGTCGGCGACGGCCTCGGAGACCTCGGGAGTGGACGTCCCCGGCAGCCTTGTCCTTGTTGTCCTTGAGGAGCCTCGATGGAGTAGGCCTGCTGCCCGCGGAGTTGCGGGTCTCGGCGTCCTCGCGGCGCTTTCTTGTCCTCCTCGGCGTGGGCCTCGGCCTCCTTGACCATGCGTCGATGTCCTCCTTGGGCAGGGCGGAGCCACCGGAGATGGTCACGGACTGCCTCGCCGGTGCCGCGGTCCTGGCCGAGACGTGCACGATGCCGTTGGCGTCGCTGCTGAAGGAGACTCGATCTGGGGCACGCCGCGCCGGGCGATGCCGGTCGTAGCTCGAAGGTGCCCAGCGGCTTTGTTGTCCGGGCGAACTTCGCGCTGTCGCCCTGGTAGACCCTGATGAGCACGGAGGCTGGTTGTCCTCGGCGGTGGAGAAGACCCCGGAGCGCTTAGTCGATGGCTGTTGCGCTCGATGAGCCTTGGTCACGACCCCGCCCTGGTCTCAATGCCCAGGGACAGCGGCGGACGTCGATGAGCAGGACGTCACTGCGGTCCCTGATGACGCCGGCCTGAGGGCCGCGCCGACGGCGACGACTCGTCGGGGTTGACGCCCTTGTTGGGCCTTGCCGGTCAGCCTGCGCACCACCCTCGGTGACGGCGGGCATACGGGTGGATCCGCCCACGAGGACCACGCCGTGGTCGATGTCGGAGACCTGACCCCGGCGTCCTTGATGACGTTGTGGAAGGGGACCTTTGGGTGCGCTCGGAGCAGGTCCGCGGTCTCTCCTGGAAGTTGGAGCGGGTGAGCTTCATCGAGGTGGATGGGGCTGGACCTGCTCATGGAGAGGTACTGCAGGTTGATGTTCGTGGAGGTCGCCGAGGAGAGTCTCTGGCCTGCGCTCGGCGGCGTCCTTGAGTCGCTGCATGGCGATCTTGTCCTGACAGGTCCACGCCGTCCTTGCTCTTGACCCGTTTTGACCAGCCAGTCGACGATGCGGGCGTCCCAGTCGTCACCGCCCAGGCGGTTGTCACCGCTGGTGGCGCGCACCTGAATGGTGCGGAGAAGCCGTCGTCGTCCCTGCCGACCTCGAGCAGGGAGACGTCACGGTACCGCCACCCAGGTCGAAGACGAGGATGAGCTCGGTCCTCCCTGCTCCTTTGTCCAGGCCGTAGGCCAGGGCCGCGGCGGTGGGCTCGCTGACGATGCGTAACCACGGTCAGGCCCGCGATGGTGCCGGCCTCTGGCGGCCTGACGCTCGCGTCGTTGAAGCAGGCCGGACGGTGATGACCGCGTTGGTGACGGCTCACCCAGGTAGGCCTCGGCGTCGGCTGCTCCTGAGCCACAGGATGCGGGCGCTGATCTCCCTGGGCGGTGTACTTTGTCGTCGATCTCGACGGACCAGCTGCGCCCATGCGTGGCGCTTGACCGAGGAGAGTGGTGCGGTCGACGTTGGTGACCGCCTGACGCTTGGCGATCCTCGCCGACGAGGATCTCACCGGACTTGGAGAAGGCGACGACGGAGGGGCGGTGCGGCCGCCCCCGGCGTTCGGGATGATGGTGGCTCGCCACCGAGGACGGCGATAGCAGAGTTGGTGGTACCCAGGTCGATACCGACAGCGCGTGCCATGTGGTGTGCTCCTTGTGGTTGCTTTGGGTTGATGTCTGCAGTGAGGGCCGGGGCTCTCGGCGCCTTCAGGCTGAGCCGTATGCACTCAGGATTGTGGTTGAGTCAGAACTCTGTCAACCCACGTCACCCAACCTTGAGTCTGACTGGCTCAACTCTTCCTGACCGCAGTCCATTCCCAGAGCTGGCAGTGACCTGCGACACGGACATGGCGCGAGTCGCCGTGGATGCAGCCGCCCGCGGCAGGGCGATGGTCGGCCTCGCCGCGTCAGAGCTGCGCTGCACCGTCGCGCTCAGATTACGTCAGCCAACACATCTGCGGCATCCGCACGTACTCTACCGAGCAGTCAAACCCGCAGAACAACCACCAGCGCGCCACCCCGGGACCGCACCCCTCGACCAAAACAGCGCATCACAGTTACCTTGGATCTGTGGACGATCCGATCATTGCCAGATCGGCGCTGAAGCACGGCCCGAGCGAGGCCGACATCCTTCACGCCTCATCACCACCCCATCCGGGCCTGGGACATGGGAGATGGTTTCACCATGCCCCTGGGAGCCAACCGGGCTGCCCTTGTTCTCGAGATTGGCTACATTCAAGGCATCACCATTAAATCGTCATCGTCCACTCTATGCGTGCCTGAGAGAAGTTTCTGAGGTGATGACGATGCCCCGTACCGTTGACGAGATCCCGGCGCATGCCGATGAGCTGGCTGCCCGCTTCGAGAACTACGACCCAATCGAGGGCCGATGAGGTCGACGTAGCCGCATTAGCGGCCTTTGCGAGACGCAGTTGCTGAACAGGCCCAGGCCGAACGACATGTCCTTGATGCCATCAGAGGCGCACGGGACGCTGGGATGTCCTGGCAGCCATCGGAAATATGGTCGGAACCTCCGGTGAGGCCGCCCGCCAGCGCTATCAGCCACCGTGGCTTGAGGAAGAGCCGACCACGCCAGTAGCCGCAAGCCTGCTGAGCCAGGAGCCCTCCAGCCTGGTAGCTCCCGCGAGCATGAGCGCTCCCCACCCGCAGGCAGGCCCGCCCTGATCCCGAGGACGTTTCGACCACCTGCGTCGCGAGGACGGGAGCATGGGCTATATCGAGATGAGTGCGGACGGCCGGTTCATCCCTACGACCGGTCAGGTCCGGCGCGCGAGGCCACCGATCCTCGATGAGGCCGAGGCGGTCCTGACGCGATCGGCCTGCGGCTCCCGGCGGAGGACCTGGCTCCTGGAGGAGGATCCGCAGACGGGCGAGGGAGAGCTGGGCCCGGGTGAGGATCCGTGAGATCCACCTGGACCGCAATCATCGTCGCCAGGGCGATGGAGGACCTGTCGGCCACCGGCGTCGCCAAGGCGACCCCATCGGCGCCATCGAGCTGCCTCTGCCGACGACGCGACCGCGCTCAGCCTCCTGAGCGCGCCGCCGGCCGGAGCCTTCACTGGCCCAGGCTTCTGCGATCAGCGCTCGGTCTCCGGGCAGCCTGAAAGCGCTCGCCCTGCTCGCGCAGGCCGAGGACCGCCAGATGTTCGCAATGACACCGACGGCCACGATGACCACGCCGAAGGCCACCCCGCTGGCCTCCCCGGTCAGTTCCCCACCAGCGGGCTGACGAGCCCGCCGACGACGAACTGCAGAAAACCGAGCAGCGCAGAGCCGGTTCCCCGCCCACCGGCCGGTGCGCGGTCGAGCGCGAGGGCGGGGCGCGTTGCCCGCATCGACAGCCCCAGACAGGCCACGTGCGCCAGGAAGAGCGCCACACCGCCACCAGCAGCGGCATCCGCCCGGCCCGGTCACCGATCGCGGCAGCCACACGAGGCAGACCGTGGCGAAGACCGTGTCGACAACCAGCCCCGCGAGCAAGTCCGACCCTCACCTGGCGGGCCTGGGAGAAGCGGCGAACCAGGGACGCCGCCACCGCAATCGTCACCGTCACCGTCGCCCCGCACAGCCCGAAGACCGCCGTATAGGCCACCGTTCCCATGCCCAGCACGTTGCGCAGCACGAAGGGAGCCGCCGACAGGTAGGCCACGAGCAGCCCGAAGGACAGGGCATTGATGAGCAGGAGGCGCACGAGGACTGTGATCGCGGGCCAGCCTGCGGGTGCCATCCCGAGCAGCATTCGTAGGCCGCCGTCGTGGCGCCGCTCGGCGGGCAGGGACCCGGGTACCCAGAGAACGACCAAGCTACCACGAGCAGCCCGGGTGAAGGCGGCCACGACCCCCAGGATGCCGCGCCACCCGATGGCCTGACGAGCACGCCCCGAGGATCGGCGCTGCCACCGGGCGATGCCCTGAATCGCCAGCGACGACGCTGAGGGCCCGGGCGGCGGTGATCCCGCGAGAATGATCTGGATGACCGCCCGCCCCAGGACCATTCCGGCCGCTCAAGCCCCGGAAGAAGCGGGCGATCAGGGAGAACGGACAGGCTCGGGCCAGGGCGGCGCCGATATCGGCGGAGGCGCGAGCGCATCTGCCCCACAGCAGAAGGGGACGCCGGCCGACGCGATCGGACAGACCCCTGATGCCCAGTTGAAATTGAGCGCGATGCCCACGAGGAACGTGGTCATCGCCAGCTGAACACTGGAGGCGGAGACGCCCAGGTCATCAGCCATCTGGGCGAAGGCCGGCAGGTGGCGCTGCGGCCAGAGGCGCGACGGCCGCGAGCGCGGCCAGGCGATGAGGAGTGGCGGGAAGGCCGTCCTCAGCCCGTGGTCGGACGTGTAAGTGGCCGGTGAAGCTGCTGCGGCCTGAGTGGTAGGGAGAATTCCGACCGAGGCGCTGTGCGCTCTGGCTGCGTGAGGCGGCATCGGAGCAGGCGGAACCACAGATCGCGACAGCACACGTGTCGCCGCCCGCATCTAATTGACCGAGTGACCAACCCGCTGATTGATCTCTGACACGCGCTGTGGACTCCGCCCCCGATGACGTCCCGCTGCGCACTCACCCGGCCGGAGCCCTATGGATGCCGACCGCAACGCTGGAGGCAGTCACCGCGTAGTCGCCCTTCAGGTGGCGCCCTCACCGATGAGCGTGCCCGCACCATCATGACCAGGGCACTCTCACCGCAAACCCAGGCCCCGCTGAGCAGTAAGGTACATGCTGGAAGAGCAGGCGGGACCGCGTATCGACACCCGGCGGTGTCCCCAGGGAAAGGAGGATCCTCGGAGGCTGTCACCACCTCGCCGTGGAGCTCGAGTCATCGAGGCCCCTGGCATTCGGCAGCCCAACGACGTCGGACAACACCGGAGACTTCGACTGGCGGCGGGCCGAGGAGGACCCGCGTGACGCTGCGCCCTTCGTCTCTTCGAGGTCTCCTCGCCAGGAGCCCTCCGACCCGACCCCGCTCTCTGCGAGCCCTCGCCCGGTCAGGCCGACGGCGCAGTGACCCGCCGACTGGGAGGCGGAGCGGGCCGGTGTACGCCTGGCGTCGACGTCGGGGCGGGCGACCGAGGTCAAGAACCGGCTCGAGGCCTCCTTCCTGGCGCCTATGCGTAACCCTGAACTGCGCCGACTTACGGCAAGAGGTGCCTGCGCGGCGGCTCTGCTCCGTACGGTCCGCCGGGGACGGGAAAGACCTTCATCGCCCGTGCCATCGCTTTCGGTGAGATGAGCGGCTTTCCTGTCCGTGGACGATCTCCGGACATCCTTGATCCCTTGGTGATCGGCAACCTGCGCCACCTCCACAACATCTTCCCAGCAGGCTCACGCGACCACGCACCTTGCGTCCCTCTTTCTCGACGAGCTCGACGCTGGCGTCGGCACTCAAGCGCTCACCACGGTAACCTGGGAGCACGTGCGCAGCACCGCTAACCACGCCCTTGAGGAGCCTGGACGGCGTCGGCAGCAACAACGAGGGCATCTACCCGCTGGCCGCCGCCACCAACGCCCCCTGGGACATCGATCCGGCACTGCGCCGCCCAGGGAGGCTGACCGACCCCGCTCGTCCGCCACTGGACGAGCCGGCGCGCGCCGCCATTCTGCACACGCACCTGCGTGGCGACCCCGTGAGGGAATCGACCCTGCAGGCCCCGGGCACGGGTGACCGAGGGGTTGACCGGGCAGACCTGTCGCACGTGTGCGACTCCGCTGCTGAGAAGGCGCTCATGACCTCGGTGCGCACCGGCCAACCTCGGCTCATGAATATGCAGGGACATGGACGCAGCCCTCAAGCGAAGTCCGCCCTCGACCGGCCCCTGGTTCGAGACCGCGCGCACCGTCGTCGAGTACCTGATGCCTCAGGGAGATGAGGAACTGCGCGAGTGGATGAAACGACGCTGCCTGCTATGAGCACTGGAGTGCGTGGTGTTTCTCGGACTGGGGGAGTTTTTCTTCCGTGAGTCGATAGGATGGAGACCATGCCAGCAGCGAAATACCTGAGGAGTTCGCAAAGAGCAGGTGGTGCGTGAGGTCATCGAGAAGGAACGCACCATCTCCTCGGTCGCCCTGTCGTACTGACCTTGTCCCCCAGACGGTGGGTAACTGGGTCGCCAGGTACAGGAAAGAGCACGCCACCGATCAGGACCGCAAGAAGGCCTCCGAGTCAGCCGAGATCGCGAAGCTGAGAGCGGAGAACAGGGAGCTGCGTCAGGAGAACGAGTTCCTGAAAAAGCAGCCGCCTGGTTTGCGAAGGAACGATCGTGACTGAGCGCTATGAGCTCATCAATCGCGAAGAAGCTGAAGCCATTACCCCACCTCCTCGATGTGCCGGTGGGCCGGTGTTCCGGTCCGGCTAATACCCTGGCGCGACCCGACCTGAGTCCATCACCAGAGCGAAAAGAAAAGAGCCAGTATCATCATTATGACGTTTTTATGACCTGACGGCATTACGGGTACCGGCGCATCCAGGTGGTCCTGAGCGCGGGTGAGGCCGACGGTTCCACGATCCGCTCCACTCGCGAGGGAGCTGAGCCCTTGAGGCCGCGCAGCCACGGGCGAAGGTCCGTACTACCGTGCCGGCCGAGGACCTCGATGAGCGCCCTGACCTGGTGGGGCAGGACTTCACCGCCGACGAGCCTGGGCGTAAGTGGTGCGGGGACATCACTTACATCAGCACATGGGCCGGATCTCGTCTCATCTTGCCACTGTTCTGGACTGCTGCACCAAGAAGGTCGTACGCGATGGCCGATCATATGCGCACCTCGCTGGTGTGTGAGGCCATCGACATGGCAGCTGTGGCGCTGCCCGGTCGAGAAAGGTGTGACAGTCTTTCACCTGACCGGGGCAGTCAGCACACGTCTCAGAAATTCCTGACCACCTGAAGACCTATGGTATCCGTCCGTCCGTGGGGCGTACCGGAGTGTGCTGGGACAATGCCTGGGCGGAGTCATTCAATGCCACGCTCAAGAACGAAAGGGTGCATAGAATGGTGTATCCCACGAAGGACAAGGCGATCAACGATATTGCCTCGTGGATCGAGCTGAGATACAATCACATACGCCTTCACTCAGCCCTGGGATACCGCACACCTAACGAGGTCGAGCAAGAATTCGGGCCTAACCAAGGCAGCCTGAAACCCCAAACAAGCAGTGTCCGAAAAACACCTAGCAGTCCACACGCCGACGACGTCATCCGAAGGCGGCAGGTCCTTGGAGGATGCCTACGAGCGCGAGCTCACGTGGGCCTTCCAGCTCACCGAGGCCGGGCAGGACGAGCAAGCCATGCAGATCCTCACCCGCCTACTCGCCGGTTACCCAGACAACGCCGGACTCACCTACACGGTCCTGGCGGTCACGCACAGCGCCGCAGGTCGACTCGAGGAGTCCGAGGCCATGGCTCGACAAGCGATTGCAGCAGCGCCGGACTATTCCGAGGCCCACCGCCTTCTGGCCCACGCCCTGATCTACCAAGGCAAGGAACTGGAGGCGGAGCACTCATTGAGGACCGCGCTGGAACTGTCCCCCGAGGACGTCTCACTGTTCTCCCTCATGGCGACGGCACTGACCAGGATGGGGCGTACGGAGGAGGCGCTGTTGTACGCCCACGAGGCGGTCAGGCTCTCCCGAGAGCGCCGATAGCCACCGCGGCCCTGGCCGCCGCGCGAGAGAACAACCGACCCCGAGGCGGCCAAGGCCTCTTTGCACGAGGCGCTCAGGCTCGACCCCCTGTGCGAGGAGGCTCTCCTCCTCCAGTTCCAGATACTCGATCGCCGCACGAGACCCCGTGCAGCGGCCAAGGCACTTGCCGCCTACACGGCCCACACTTCCGTGCACGCCATGGCGCGCATTGCGGTCGTTCCTTCCTCCTAAAGTTCCTGAGCGTTGCTCACTTCGGAATGCTCGGGTGCATGTTGTTGACGACGATACTCCCTCGCCCGGTCAGAACATCCGACCTGCCTAGCGAATTCCTTCTTCTTCCCCTATTTCTGACGGCGGGCCTCACATGCTGGGCAACGCTCGCACGAATCCGGGCTTTTCGTCTTTATTTCGCGGGCCGCTGCTGGCGATTGCTGCGCGCCTGCATCCGACACCATCGGTATCTCGCATTGTGGGGTGCAGCGGTTCCGGTGATCTGGCTAATCCTTGTCATCGGCGTCATCCGTGCGATCCAAGGAGACGACGCCATTCTCTCCAGCACCTTGAGCATCAGCATCGTCCATCTGGTACTCGGTTGGGGTGGTTCCCTGCTGGTGCCCTTCATTCAACGCCGGAACGCCTGACGGCGTCAGGCCCCCGCTCAGTCGCCCTGCTCGGCCTCGGGGCGACCATGACGTGGTCGCCGTCGGGCACGATCCGCACCCGCAGCCCGTAGACCTCGGCGAGGATGTGCCGGGCTGGAGCACCTCGGCGGGCGGGCCCTCGGCACGGATCGTCCCGCCGGCGAGAATGGCGAGGCGGTCGCAGAAGCGGGCCGCCAGGTTGAGGTCGTGCAGGGCAACGACGGCGAGGCGCCCCTGTCCCGGTGGCAGATCCGGCGCACGTGGGAGAGCACCGAGACCTGGCGGCGCAGGTCGAGGGCGGAGGTGGGCCTGCCGAGCAGGATGAGTCCGCTCGCGCACGAGCGTCTGGGCCAGGCGATGAGCTGGCGCCGCCCGCCTGAGAGCTGGCCCAGTGGGCGGTCGGCCAGCCCGGGCCACCCTGAGCTCTGTCCAGGGAGTTCCAAGCCAGGTCGATGTCAGCCCGGCTGTGTGCCAGGTCATCTCCGCGCCGCGAGGCGGTGAGCACCGACCCAGGGCGGTCAGGGCGGCGTCGCCGGGCAGGCCCTGCGGCATGTAGCCGATCGAGCCGCGCAGGTCGTGGCCCCGACGTCCCTCGAAGGAGACTCCCCAGGTAGCGGCGCAGCTGGGCCACGCAGGTGACCAGGGTGGACTTGTTCTGCGCCGTCAGCCGAGCAGCCCCACTGTCTGGCCTGTCTCCCAGGTGGCGTCGACGCCCTTGAGGACGGCCCGCCTGCCGTAGGAGAAGGTGAGGTTGTCCAGCGTCAGGCTCATGAACCGCTCCTGACCGCCGAGCGCTGGCGTCCGAAGATGATGGAGAGGAACACCGGCACACCCACCAGGGCGGTCAGGATGCCGACAGGCACGGCGACACCCGGCACGATGACCGGCTGGCGGCGTGGGCGGCGGTCAGCAGGGGTGGCGCCGCACAGGATGGAGGCGGGCACGAGGAAGCGCTGGTCCTCCCCCACCAGGCCGCGGGCCGCGTGCGGCCCCACGAGCCCCACGAATCCGATGATCCCACGAAGGCCACCGACAGGGCGGCCAGCAGGAGACGCCGACCAGGGTCCACGCGCGCAGGCGCGCCACGTTGATGCCCATGGCGCGGCGCGCGCCTCCCCAGGGTGATGGCGGTCAGCCGCCAGCCGTTGACCCGAAGACGGGCGTGGCCACGAGCAGGGCCACCGAGACGGTGACCACGGCCGGCCAGGTGGCGCGCAGCTGAGGGAGCCCATCGACCAGAAGACGATCTGCTGGAGGGCCTCGGTGGAGGCCCGGTACTGCACGAGCGCCAGGAGCGCCTGACAGCTGAAGACCAGGGCGATGCCCAGCAGGATCGTCATCTCCCTTGGTCACCGACGGCAGCCTCGAGACCATCGCGATGGTGAGAGGCCGCCAGTCCCGCCGTCATCGCCACGATCGGCGAGGGTGGCGCCGGTGGCCACGGCAACGCACGAGTCCGGTAACGATGGCCAGCGCCGCCCCCAGGGCGGAGGCCGCCGGATCCCCAGGGTGAAGGGCCCGGCCAGCGGGTTGTCCAGGATCGTCTGCATCTGCACGCCGGCCGAGGACAGCGCCCACCCACCAGGACCGCCAGCAGCGCCGGCGGCAGGCGCAGGTTGACGACGATGTTGGCGACCCACGGGTCGTAGTCGGCGTGAGGAGGAGCCGAGCACCTGTGCCGGGTTGAACCCCAGCGGCCCCACCATGCAGGGGCCACGAGGAAGACGACCAGGAGCAGGGTGGCCAGCCCATGAGCATCGCGACGCGCCGCGCGGTTCGACGGCGGTGGAGGCGTGAGGCCGACGCCGCCGTGTCCGTGGGTCGTCTGCCCGCCGCCGGCCTTCGTCACCGACGCCGCGCCGTCCGGGACCTGGACGGTATCGGACTGGTGCGCTGCGGCGTCGCCGGAAGGGGCCGTGACTTTGGGCGCTCCCATCAGATGGAGGTGAAGAAGACGCCCTCGGCCTTCCAGGGCATGTACTGCTCGTGGAAGTCCTTCCAGACCTTGGCGGGGTCGACGTCGGAGAAGGCCTCGGGTTCTGCCACTGGCGAAGGTCAGGTAGGCGATGAAGTTGTAGGGGGCGTCGTAGAACTGGTGGTAGATGCCGTAGACGTGCCGGTCGGTGAAGGCCTGGATCTGATCGAAGCCGGGCTGGTTCTTCAGCTGCTCCAGACTGGCCTTGGCGGAGGCCTCGTCGGCCTTGTATCCGAGGTGGACGTAGCTGGTCTGGGCTTTTCGTTGATCTTCTGCTTCTGCCACTCGCCACCGGTGGCGATGATGTTCTTAGGATTGGACTCAATGATCTTCTCGAGGGTGAGCGTGCCCTCCTCGCCGGACAGGAGGCTGTCGGCGATGTTGGTACCGCCGGTGGCGGTGATGATCGCGCCGAGGTTGGCGGTGGAGTAGGTGGCGCCGGGCTCGTTGACGCCCCTGGGCTGCGCCACGAGGAAGGTGGCGGGCTTTGGAGGTCAGGGACTTCACCTCGCGACGATGGGATCGACCTGCTTCTTTGCAGAAGGAGACGAAGGCCTCGGCCTCCTTGCGCTTGTCGAAGACGGCGCCCATGAGGTGACCGAGGGACGGTGTTCTCTGACCGGGTCGCGGCGGAAGTCGGTGACGACATAGGTGATCTTCTGGCCGTCCAGCTTCTCGAGGTAGCCCTTCTCCTTGGCGGAGTTGTAGGCGTCCAGGGTCATGATGAAGACGTCGGGCTTGTGGCTCACCAGGGTCTCGATGGGCAGGCCGTCCTTGGTGATGTTGCCGATCTTCGGCAGCTCGGCGGCCTTGGGGGCGACGGAGAGGATCTTCTCGTAGAAGTCGGGGGCGGCCTTCTGAAGGTCCTCGCCCCAGGCGACCACCTTGTCGATGGGGTTGGTCTTGTTGAGGAATGCCAGGGAGTAGATGTGGCGGGACTCGCTCAGGACGATCCTCTTGGGCTGGGCGCTGAAGGTGACCTTGCGGCCGACGATGTCGGTGACCTCGAAGCCGCCCTTGGAGGTCACCGAGGAGGTGCTGGAGCCCTTGCCGGCGCGGGAGGCGACTCCGCAGCTGGCGAGGACGGCGGTCAGTGGGAGGGCCATGAGCAGGGTACGACGGCGCATAGAAGTCCTTCGGTGACGCGAGGGCGGAGACGAATCACCCAGGACCTTAGGGCTACCTCAGTTAATTTGCCAAGTTAGACGATCTAATTTTAGTAAGGTCATACAAGTATCATGGTGGATGCATGGAGGTTGGCACAGTGTTGCCGCTCGCGCCGAGTCCCCGCAGGTCGAGCGGAACGGATGAGACTGCTGCAGTGAGGCCCGACGGCGCTCATGAGTTCGACGGAGGACGGCGGCCACCGCCATCAGATGACGATGACGCCACCTGGGCCAGAAAAAAATAGCTCCGACACCGATGAAGACGATCGCGACCGTCCTGTTCCCCTGGGCGAAATTCACTAACCGCAGAGGTGATCGCGAGCAGCCCTGCGACCAGCCGGAGAATTTTGAGGTTTCGGGCAGACAACATAGTGATATCTTCCTGTTGAACGTCATGACAAGGACGGCGACCACCCTCACCATAGGCCCAGTCCCAGCCTCGTTGAAGCACATCCGGGACCATCTCTACGCAGGACTCTCACCCTCCAGGGGTATTGACGCCTGACGCGGCGGCATTCTCAGCGTCGTTCCACCAGCTGCGGCTTCACAGGAGACCCACAAGGTCAACCTACGTCTGGCATACACGGCGCCGACACGGTTGAGTCATGCACAGCTCCGACACCCTCAGCCCGACCGAGCCGCCCCAGTTCAGCCAGGACCACGACCCAGCCGGCGCGACCGCTCCTCGACGTCCAGCAAGCACCCGCGCCGCCGCTTCCTCCTGAGGCGCCGCCGCCCTGGGGCTGGCCGCCACCGGCACCAGCGCCTGGGCGCTCAACCGCTTCGTCATCGACCATGTCGAGGTTGGCGACGTCACCGCTCTGGAGGCCAAGGCGCAGAACGCCGCCGCCTCGGCGAGCCCGGCCACGAACGTGACGGTCGGGGACTGCCCTACCCTCGTCCAACACGAGCATCGAGATCCAGCAGGTCTCCACCGGCTCGGGCAGCGACACCATCACCTACTACGTGGCCGACGTCAAGCTCACCAACGCCACCGACCTGCGCAGCGCCTTCGCCAACAACTCCTACGGCACCAACATCACCGCCAAGCCCACCACGATGGCCTCCGAGCATGACGCCGTCCTGGCCATCAACGGCGACTACTACGGCTTCCGCAGCGACGGCATCCTCATCCGCAACGGCGTCATCTACCGCGACAGCGGAACGCGCGACGGCATGGCCTTCTACAGCGACGGGCGGTGGAGGTCTCACGACGAGACCACCACCAAGGCCCGAGACGCTTCTGGACGCGGGTGTGTGGAACACGCTGTCCTTCGCCGGCGCTGGTCAACGGCTCCAAGGTGCTCTCCGGCATCGACCAGGTCGAGGTGGACACGAATGTCGGCAACCACTCCATCCAGGGCCAGCAGCCGCGCACCGCCGTGGGGTGGGTGGAGAAGAACCACCTCAAGCTCGTCGTCGTCGACGGCCGCAGCGAGGGCTACTCGCGCGGCGTGACCATGACCGAGCTCGCCCAGATCATGGCCGACCTGGGGTGCGCCTGCGCCTACAACATCGACGGCGGCGGTTCGTCGGCCATGTACTTCAACGGCTCGATCATCAACCAGCCCTCCAACGGGGGCGAGCGCGACACCTCCGACATCCTCTACATCGCGAACGGAGCCTGAGATGAGCGGCACCGACACAGCCCTTCAGACCTCGCCACGGGTGCTGCCGCGGGTCATCGCCCCGGCGAACCGGATCGCCACGAACCGCACGGCAGGCAACCGGACCGCGCCGCGGGTCGGTGGTGCACCCCGCCCTCGGGCGGCGGTGACGCTCGTGGTTCTCATCCCGGCCTACAAGCCCGATGAGCGCCTGGCCGCGCTCGTGGCCCGCCTGCGCGGGGCGCGCCGGGACTGCGCGGTGCTGGTTGTCGACGACGGCTCGGGACCGCAGTACGCGCCCTTCTTCGCCGCTGCCCGCGCCCAGGGTGCCGAGGTCGTCAGCTACCCGGTCAACCAGGGCAAGGGGTGGGCGCTGCGCACAGGGCTGGCCCATGCGGCCGCCTCCCTGGCCCGATGCGGACGTAGTGTGCGCTGACGCCGACGGGCAGCACACGCCGTCGGACATTGAGGCCGTGGCCGCGAGGGTGCGCGAGACCGGGCACATGACCCTGGGGGTGCGGCGCTTCTCCGGGCCGGTACCGCTGCGCAGCCGGATCGGCAACGACGTGACCGCCCTGCTGTTCCGGGGCGCGACCGGCTGGAAGCTGGGCGACACTCAGACGGGCCTGCGCGGCTACCCCGCCGGACAGCTGGCCTGGCTGCAGGAGGTTCCCGGCGACCGCTACGAGTACGAGCTCTCCGCCCTGCTGCGCGCCCACGAGCTGGGGATGGTGGTGGAGCAGGTGGAGATCACCACGGTCTACGAGCCAGGCAACACCTCCTCCCACTTCCGCCCACTGCAGGACTCGGCACGGATCTATGCTCCGCTGCTGCGGTTCATGGGGGCGTCGCTGGCGAGCTTCGGGATCGACTGGCTGGGTGTCATGGTCATCTTCGCAACGACCGGCAACCTGCTGGTGGCGGTCGTGGGGGCGCGGCTGGTGTCTGGGACGGCGAACTTCTTCATGAATCGTCGCGTCTTCCGAGCGCGGCGCGGCACCGTGGTGCGCACGGCGGTGCGGTACACGGTCCTGGCGGTGAGCCTGCTGGCGGCCAGCTACCTGGTGCTCAAGGCGCTCACGGCGGTCGGGATCCCGCTGGAGATCGCCAAGGTTCTCGGTGACGGGGCCATCTACGTGGCCAGCTATGTGGCGCAGCGCCGGCTGGTGTTCACGGAGCGGAGGTGAGATCAGCCCGACGGGGCCCGGCGGGAGGCTCCTCGGATAGCCATGTCCTTTGAGGCGATGTGCCGGCGTCGTCCCCGAGGGCATGGCATCGCCGCCCTCTCGGTCACACCCGCTGACGGTTTCCGAGCAGCACCGTCAACAAGCCGCACTTAAGCTACAACGGCGACGGCTCTTGAGCAGATTTTGTCCGTATGGGACGACTTTTGAATGCCCCAATCGCCGGAACGCAACTACCCAAAACGCCCTGAACTGCACAAACGCACTTCTGTTTGTGCGAGTGAGCCGTCAAAGTCGTCCCATATGGACACTTTTCAGCCGAAGACGCCACTCGCCTCAGGCAGAGTCGCGGGCAGCAGCCTCAGCGGGCGTTGATGAGGCCGGATTCGTAGGCGGCGATGCGCAAGCCGCCCCGGCTCCCGACGGAGGGGCGACACGGGCGCACGTGGGACCGGCGTGGCAGGCGGTGTTGGCCAGGGGCCTCGGCCACGACCCGGACAGCGGCTTGAGCCGTCGGAGCCGGGATGCCGTCGGTCATCGTGGAGGCTTGGGCGATGTCCGCGTCTGTGCCGGTAGCATCGACGTCGAGATCGACGGTGAGGCCGGTGCGGCGCGCCCTGTCGAGCAGTTCCCGAAGGTTCGCAGCGAGGTTGGCGATGAGGCCGGGTTCAGGTATCGGTGCGCCACCCGGCACTCCCGCCGGGACCACCGCCACCGCACCGGGCGTCGGGGGTCTGCTTTCGTCGCGTAGGACGGCGAGCATGCGGCGCAGTGCGTCGGTGGCCTCGCGGGAGGCGGTCTTGACGTCGTCGAGTGCGGTCCGCAGCCCGTCGGGGTGGTCTCGAGGCGCTGGGCCACAGCGCAGCGCACGGTGATGGCGCCGAGGTTGCCTGAGACGGCGTCGTGCAGCTCGCGGGCGATGACGAGGCGATCCTCGGCGACGGCGAGCGCAGCCGACTCCTGTGCCAGGCGCCGCTCGTGGGCACGCTGGTCGCGCCGCCGCAGCCACAGGGAGGCGACGACGAGCCCGGCCGCGACGAGCAGCACCGTCATCTGGGCCGCGCCGAGAAGGAGCCGGGGAGAAGCCGGCCATAGTGCCCAGGCCGACAACAACCACGGTCACTCCCGTGATAGCGCGTCCAAGCGGCGAGAGTGGCGCGGTAGGACATTGGGACTGGCACGCAGCCAGTCTAGGAAGGCGGCCCGGGCGCATCATCGAACCAGGGTCTGACGGACCTGGGTCTGAGACCGCGGCCCAGCACCGGCACAGCGACCATGACGCTGGTGATTCCGACTCCGCAATGGCCACCCGCCTGGGCAACGCCGCTGACTAAAGCGGGGTAACAAGTGAGAATTTCTCCTATCACTTGGTAAGCAAACCCGGATCACTCAGCATCGTTCCGACACGCTATACTGGCTCTTCGCGTTTGAGGGTGTAGTAGGCGGGGCTTATCGCGTGGTTTAGGTAGTTTCTGTCAGGTGGTCTTTGAGGCGTCCGGCGTGGATGAGGCTGCGGATGGTGTAGTGCGCGAGGTTCCTGAAGCCCAGGGCGATACCGCGTAGGTGCTCCAGGCGCCCGTTGACTGCTTCGGTAGGGCCGTTGGAGGTACGGGGGTGGTCGAAGTAGGCCAGGACGTCCTGGCTGCGGCTGACCAGGGTCCTTGCCAGTGTCTGGATCTCCTCCAGGCCGTCGGGGACGGCCTGCCTCAGGGAGCTGATGAGCCGTTGCATCAGGAACCGCCCCAGGCCCGCCTCCTCGGCGCGGTAGGCCTGGATCAGACGCTGGTAGACACCCCAGGCGGCCTGAACCGCAGCATGGCGCTCATCAGCGAACAGAGCCTCAAGACGCTCGGCCTGGGCATCGGTGAGCAGGCCGGCCCCGGTGTGCAGGGTGCGCCGGGCCCGGTAGAGCCGGTCACCCGCCCGGCCCCGCCGGCCCGCGATCGCCCGCTGGATCCGGCGGCGGCACTGGTCGAGTTTGCTGGCAGCCAGGGACACGACGTGAAAGGGATCCATGACCGCCCGCGCCTTGGGGAGCTCCTCGCCGGCGGCGCTCTTGAACCCGGTGAAACCGTCCATCGCCACCACCTCGACCCGCCCACGCCATTCCTGGTCGCGCTGGGAGAGCAGGTCTTGAGGACCTTCTTGGACCGTCCTGGGACCACGTCCAGCAGACGCGCGGACCACTGCGGTGGCGTGCGGGGTCAGGTCGATGATGACGGTGACATAGCGGTCGCCCCTGCCTGGTGTGGCGCCACGTGCTCATCAACTCGAGGGACCTCCACACCATCGAAGCGGTGGGGATCGTCTAACAGCGTGGCCTGAGCGCTTGCCAGGGATTGCGTTGTTGGCGGTGTGCCAGGAGATCCCCAGGGTCCGCGCGACCCGGGAGACCGACATGCACTCAGGGCAAGGGCACGCAGCCCCCCACTCCACCGCCGAGCGTGTCAGCCGCGCCCTGGGCTCAGCCAAGGTGGAGGTGTCCTGTCTCCACACCCGGCGGCAGTGGGTGCAGGCGAGCGCCGCAGGCGTACCACCAGCTGCGTGGGTCTCCACCCCACCGGTACGTGGGCCAGGCGCCGGGCCACCGTCCCACGGGATACTCCCTGAGCGCCGCAGGCCTTGCAGAAGGGGTCCTCGAACCCGATCGGCATGCGGCACTCGATCACCGCGCACTTGGCTGTGAGGTGCTGGCCCACCGCGGTCAGTCCCAGGGCGTCCAGGCCCAGGAAGGTCGTCAAATCAGGGCAGGCGAAGGTAGTCTCAGGCACGTCGAGGTCTCTCAGGTGGCGTGTGTAGCAGCTCCCATCATCGGGGGACCTCGACCCCTACCCAAGCAACGACGCACCCACCCCACCTATGCACTCAAACAGGCTCCAGCTACCACACCTCAAACGCGAAGAGCCGCTACACTCTCACGGAGATACTCTGCCACCGCGGGCGGCCTGCACCCCATCTCACCTGCTCTCTCTCATGAGGGAAGCCATCGTGGACCGGGAATTTTTACTCCCGAAGAGGCGCGACGCACACTTCGCCGCCATGCAGTGGTTCGAATCACAGCAAATGAATGGCCATGACTTTTCACCCACAAGGAACTAATGGACGGATTCTCCTGGCACGGCCACCATTTCCGTCTCACCCATCAATCCCAGGGAATCTGGAAACCTCAGAAATTTAAGGCCGCTCTAACATTCAAGACCGCAGCTCCCACTCCCGGAAAGAGCACCGTACGCCGATCGGATCGATGACGGCGGACTGCTTTGCCTGAAATTTTCAGCCACACACGGTGGGCGAACGACGCGATGAAAGTGGCTGCAGACCAAAATACCACTGGCCTGGCTTGTGGGGTAAAACCGACAAAGTCAACCCTCTTTTATTACCCTCGCTTCCCGGCCTACATCGTCGATATTGACATTCGCAACGCAGAGTTCATCATCGCAATCGATGAGACGACACCACCTACTTCAGATCACAGAAACTCTGGGCAGATCGAGAAGAAATACGTTTCCAGGTGGACGAAGGCACGCATCCATCAGCACGACTTCCGGGAGCACGTACTTAGCGCCTATCAGATCTCCTGCGCAGTCTGCGACCTTCCACATGCACAGCTCCTCGAAGCCTCACACATCATCGCCGATTCCAAGGAAACCGGCGTCCCTGAGGTCAGCAATGGTCTGGCGCTATGCAGACTCCACCACACCGCCTACGATCGCCATCTCCTCGGCATCGACGCCAACCGCCGCATCCACGTGGCAACAAGAGCAAAGAGTATCGAGACTACCCACCTGCAAACCGGTTTACTGACATTCGACGGCCGCTCCCTCACGCACGTGCCAGCCTCCAAACAGATGCACCCTGATGGTGACCGCCTTGCCGAGCACTTCAAAGACTTCCTCCGGGCAGAGGAACAAACAGTCGGGTAGACCCAAAGCTTCCAGCAAGCTACACACCACTCCAGAGAATGGGCTTTCACCACTCGAAGGAGTCCATCATGATCCATCCATGAGACATCGCGACTGAAGCCGAGGCGGCGGTGCTTGAACACGCTGATCGCCTCGCCGCCATCATCGGCAAGCACTGGCACCCCACGAACAACGCCGACCGAGACGACATCATGCTGCTCGTCGCAGACCTCCTGCGCGCACACGCCGAGACAGGGATCGAGATGCAGACCTGGAGAGCAGCACTCAATGTCGTTATGGATCATCTCGCCGCCGAGCCGGAAGGCGCCGATCTGCTCCACCGCCTCGGCCGCCCCGCCTGGTTCACCGTCATCGGCACAACTAAGGATGGTCGACGAGAGCCTGTCGCAGTCCTGCCAGGCCGGCGACACCTGGAAGTGGCCATCGGTGCCTGGACCACGCAGGTTCAGGCACCCACCGCAGCAGACGCCGTCCGAGCAGCCTCACATGTGGACCGGTCCGCGGCCTGAGACGTTCACGTTGCGAAGAGCCCGCTCCATCACACGGAGTCACCAGCCATTCACCAGCCCAGTTGCCTGAGGCGACGGTGACGCCCTGATCATCGTGGGAACTGCTCGCCCACACGGCATGCGGGAGTCGCGGCTCCACAGGATCCCGTCAACAGGGTGATTGGTCCCCGCTCGCACCGCGCCACCTCACCCTGCGCGATGTGAGCAAACGTCACATGCCTCAACCACAGCCCCGCCGGCCGTTCCAAATCGATGTAGCTTCGTTCGCAACGCCTGACGTTGCGAACGCCTGGACGTTGCGAACGCCTGGACGTTGCGAACGAAGCACATGGAGCAGGTGGATGACTCTTACGCCGACACCGTTCTAGACAGCGGGCGTCGACGGGGCCTTACTTGATCTCGCAGGCGATGCCATCCTTGTCTCGATCCAGCGCAGGCCGATAGCCAGGTTCACCTTGCGTACAACGGTGCAGCACCCGCAGCCCGCGCCGCCGTGCAGTTGTCATAGTGGGTGATCTCCTGCTTCGGCTCCGGAACGGGAGCGGGAGCCGCCGCGCCACCGCCAGCCTCCGTCTCCTCCTCCGGTGTCGACTCGGGCTCCTGCGTTGCAGGTGGCGCTGAGGCTCCGGCGTCGGGGCCTGCGTCGTTGGAACCGGCAACGGCGCAGGCGTAGGACCTGTGCTCGGGGACGGGCGGGACTGAGTTGGAGACGGAGAGGAGAGAGATGGAGTCGGTGTAGGTGACGGCGAAGCAGTCACCGTCGGCGAAGGTGCCGGTGCCGGCGAGCCCGCATCGTCAGCCACGGACGGAACCCCCGCACCGGCCAGACCGGCGCAGGCCGCCATGGCCGAGAGCCGCAGACGCCGACTCGCCACCATCCTCTGGCGCCGCGACGTCGAAGAAGAACTGTCACCATAAAGACACGGGGAAATTTGAAAGAAATAGAGGGGCGAAATGGGCGTGCTCACGAAAGCCTCGGGTTACGATGAAGGGATGGTAAAACGGCTAGCCAAGAGAGACTGAAGCACTCGGCGATGGCATGACTCATGCCGCCGCAAAAACGCAATCGGATCGATACACAACATTTCCACCAGCAACGTGAACGAAATGACGTCACAGTCATTAACACTGTTCCTCAATTTTACGCCTGTGAGAATGGGGATCTGCACCCACCCAACACCCTCAGTCGAGCCCCATCCACATCCCGAGGGGAGGGTATCCAGGCGTTGCGGGAGCACGGCGTTTGCGCCAGGGCGGCACTCTCATCCATAACTTCCTGCCTCATTCCCCACGGCGCTCGGCCCGGAGCCTCACCCTCCCGTCGAGAAGAACGGCTACTTCTCGAGCAGCAAGGCTCAGGCCCTCACAGCGCCCACTCTCCACAACCGCACGGATCGCCTGCGCGATGGAGACCCGCTGCGAGGCCGGAGTCAGGAGGTCGAGGCGAGCAAGGGCGAGGGACAGCAAGGCTTCTTTGCCGGGACAACTTCCGCCCTGGGGGAGACGGCTCGTGCTTCAATCGAGACATGGCAGTCGTCTCCCCCGTTCCGGTTCCGGGCCCCGTGCCCGGCGAGTCCGTCCTGACCGAGTCCGACGCCTCGCTGCTGTTCAGCGGGGCACGTACCGCCTACACCTTCACCGACGAGCCGGTGACCGACGCCCAGCTGCGGGCGATCCATGAGCTGGCCAAGTGGGCGCCGACGGCGGTCAACGCCCAGCCGCTGCGGGTAGTAGCCGTCCGATCGGTGGCGGCCCGCGAGCGCCTGCTGCCCTGTCTTCCTCGCGGCAATCGCGAGCAGGCCGCGAGGGGCCCTCTCACCCTCGTCTGCGCAGCCGATCGGTCCTTCACCGGGTCCCTGCCACGGCTGCACCCGCGTGCCGAGCGCTACCAGCAGCTGCTGGAGGAGGGCGGGCCGGACATGCGGGCACGGTGGGCGCGCGCCTCAGCACTGATCCAGACGGCCTACGTCATTCAGGCGATTCGCGCCGTCGGGCTGGCAGCCGGCCCCATGAACGGCGACGACGCCGAGGCGTTGGCAACCGAGTTCTTCGCCGGTCAGGGACGTGGAGGTGCTCCTGGTCATCAACGTCGGCCACCCGGGGCCGGACGCCTACCAGGAGCGCAACCCGCGCCTGCCCTTCGAGGAGATCTATCGGGTGCTATGAGCCCAGCGGATCGATCACACCCAGTCCCCGGGACCGGGCGGCGTCGGCCAGGCGGGCGTCATGAGTCAGAACCGTGACAGGGTGACGAGGATCGTCCAGCAGCGTCGCAGTCGCCAAGTGAATGGCGCCAAGAGAGTTGAACTCACCGGTCAGGGCACTGGCGCGCTCAATGACGTCCGAGCCGATCTCAATGAGCTCCACCCCCGCGATGAACTCATCGACCACACCGACATCGAAGTGATCGCGATGCGCCGCCCGCGCCATCTCCACCTGGAGCAGACAGGAGGACACCAGCCCCTCTGTCGCGCGGGCATCCATGATGAGCCGCGCAGCCTCATCGGCTCCGGACTGGCCGAGGAGGGAGAGCAGCGCCACCGAGGTATCGAGGTAGATCACCTGTCCTCCTCGCGATCACCGAGGAGGAACTGCTCCAGGTCGAAACCCTCGGGCGCCTCCCACTGCCTGGCGGGCAGCGCCCAGTCGCCTGCCGCCGGACGGACCTTGCCCTCGCGGACCATCCGCTCATACCAGGACTCGTCATCACGGATCGGGACGATCCGGGCGATCGGGCGGCCACGGTCGGTGACCGTCACAGGCACACCGCTGGACTCGACCTCACGGTAGACCCGCCCGGCCTGCTGATTGACCTCCCGCAGTCCAACAGTCCTGCTCCCCGGAGAAACCGGCACATCCGCTGCGGGCGTGGATCCGGATCGAAGGATCGAGGCGCAGCGTCGGGCCCCTCTCCCCTACGGCCGGAAGATCGAGCTGTCCTCGCTGACGTAGGCGACCGCGAGCCGCTGCGTCCAGGCCATCTGGCCGACGATCTTGACGAGCGCGTTCGCGTCCGACCAGCCGACACTGATGTAGATGTAGTCGGCGCCAATGGTGTAGTCGGCAACCGGCAGCCCCTTGTCCTCCCGCTCTTCGAGCTCCTCGTCACTCAGCGCGTCGGGGCCGTTGAACGGAGGGAAGGTGCGGATGATGTCTCGGTAGAAGGCCCTGATCGCCGGGGTGGAGCCTTCGATGGTGCTGAAGTCGTACGGCTCGTCCCACTGGGAGACCACCTGCTTCCACCACCGGGGAAAGTCCTCGTCGGTCGCGGAGTCCGGTTCAAAGATCAGGATGTCGTAGCTCATAACTTCGAGGCTAGGAGCGCGCCCAGCCACCAACCATGGACACCGCTCCCCACGGCGGCTGCCCTACGCCGGGCGGTAGGTGAAACGGTCCCAGCCCAGGGCCTCGATGCGCTCGGCCATGCGTTCGCACATCCCGTCCCAGCCGGGCGCCACGACGTCGAACTCGCCGCTCGTCCCCTCGGAGCGGGCCTGCTGGAGGGCGTAGACCCGGGCCCCCGCAGCATGCACCCGCCGAGCGACCTCGACGGCGTCGTCGGCCGTCACGTCCCCGGGCACCACGGTGGTGCGCACCTCGAAGTCCGGCCCACCGCGGCCGGCCGCCTCGACGAGCACCTCCAGGCTCTCCCAGGCCCTCGCGGCCGCGCCCTCCCGGCCGACCACCTGCCCGTAGTGCTCGGGCAGGGCCTTGATGTCCAGGCCCACCCAGTCGACGAGCCCGGCCCCGACCATGTCGCGCAGCCGCCGCGGGTAGGGCCCGGCCGTGTGCAGCCCCATCTGGAAGCCCATGTCGATGACCTCGCGGGCGGCGTCGGCCAGGGCGTCCTGGCGCAACGCCTCGCCTCCGGTGAGGACGACGCCGTCGAGCAGCCCGCGCCGGCGGCGCAGCAGGGCGCGCACCTCCTCCCACGCCACCCGGCCGGGCGTGCGGGTGGGGATGAGGACCCGGTTGTGGCAGTAGAAGCAGTTCCAGGGGCAGCCCTGCAGGAAGACGGTCGCGGTCAGGTGGTCGGGCCAGTCGACCGTGCTCATGGGGACGAGCCCGGCGATCACCAGGTCGTCGGCGGGCCGGTGGTGGGGGTTCTCCCCGCCGCCGGAACGGGTGAGGGAGGCCTGTGAGCTTTCGGCAGGGAGGTCACGTCGGCTCCTCTCACGTCTTGTCGTCAGAACACCGAGCCCGCTGGGTCCTCTCAGGGCGCTGACCGCGCTCAGGCGCGAGACGGCCGGGCCGTGGCCTCCGGCGGCGACCTCGGTGAACATCTGCCGCTCGGCGTACTCGCCCTTCTTGCCGATGTTGAAGGAGCGCACCGGGCGGAAGTAGCCCATGACGCGAGTCCACACTCTCGCACTCGACCGGCTCGGCCTCCCGGGTGGAGCTCGGCGCACTTGTCGCAGGTGAGGTGCTCGCCCACGAGGTATCCGTGGACCGGGGCAGATGGAGAAGGTCGGCGTGATGGTGATGTACGGGCGTGCGGAAGGCGGTCAGGGAGCGGCGCACGAGCTCCCTTGCAGGCGGCGGCCGAGGAGATCCGCCTCGTTCATGTACAGGTGCAGGACGGTGCCTCCGGTGTACTTTGGTCTGGAGCCCTCCCTGCATCTCCTGGGCCTCGAAGGGGTCGTCGGTGTAGCCCACGGGGATCTGGGAGGAGTTCGTGTAGTAGGGTTGGTCTCCGTGCCGGCCTGGAGGATGCCGGGGTAGCGCTTGCGGTCCTCCTTGGCGAAGCGGTAGGTGCCCTCGGCCGGCGTGGCCTCGAGGTTGTAGAGGTGGCCGGTGGCCTCCTGAACTCGACTCATCTTGTCCCGCACGTGGTCCAGGAGGCGCACGCACATGGCGTGGCCGCGCGGGTCGGTCAGGTCGTAGGCGTCGTGGGTGAAGTTGCGGACCATCTCGTTCATGCCGTTGACGCCCAGGGTGGAGAAGTGGTTGTCCAGGGTGCCCAGGTACCGCTTGGTGAAGGGGAACAGGCCGGCGTCGATGTGGTGCTGGATGACGGTGCGCTTGAGCTCGAGGGTGTCGCGGCCGATCTCGAGCAGCTCGTCGAGCCGGGCGGTCAGGGCGGCCTCGTCGTCGGCGTAGAGGTACCCGAGCCGGGCCATGTTGATGGTGACGACGCCGACCGACCCGGTCTGCTCGGCCGAGCCGAACAGGCCGTTGTCGCGGTTTGAGCAGCTCGCGCAGGTCGAGCTGGAGGCGGCAGCACATGGAGCGGATCATGCCGGGGTCGAGCTCGGAGTTGATGAAGTTCTGGAAGTAGGGCAGGCCGTACTTCGCGGTCATGGTGAACAGGAGCTCGGTGTTGGGGGCGTCCCAGTCGAAGTCGCGGGTGATGTTGTAGGTGGGGATGGGGAAGGTGAAGACGCGGCCCTCGGCGTCGCCCTCAGTCATGACCTCCATGAAGGCGCGGTTGATGAGGTCCATCTCCGCCTGGAGGTCGCCGGGAGCGAAGTCGCAGACCCTCGTCGCCGATGAGGGGTGCTCGTCAGCGAGGTCCGCGGGCTGGTCCAGTCGAAGGTGAGGTTGGTGAAGGGCGTCTGGGTGCCCCAGCGCGAGGGGACGTTGAGGTTGAAGATGAGCTCCTGCATGCACTGCTTGACCTGGGCGTAGGTCATGTCGTCCAGGCGGACGAAGGGCGCCATGTAGGTGTCGAAGGAGGAGAAGGCCTGGGCGCCGGCCCACTCGTTCTGGAGAGTGCCCAGGAAGTTGACGATCTGTCCGACGGCGGAGGAGAAGTGCTTGGCGGGGCCGGCGGCGATGGCGCCGGGGACGCCGTTGAAGCCCTGCTGGAGGAGGTCCTTGAGGGACCAGCCGGCGCAGTAGCCGGCGAACATGTCCAGGTCGTGGATGTGGAGGTCCGCATCGCGGTGAGCCTGGCCGGCGGCGGCCGGGCAGACCTGGCTGAGCCAGTAGTTGGCGACGACCTTGCCGGAGGTGTTGAGCATCATCCCGCCCAGGGAGTAGCCCTGGTTGGCGTTGGCGTTGACGCGCCAGTCGGAGCGGTCCAGGTACTCGGTGATGGTGGCGATGGCGTCCACGGTCGGGCGCTCGCCGCGGGCGACCGCCGAGTCGGCCGAGCCGCGGGCCACGAGACTCGGATCGGAGGCGGGGACGGCAACCGGAGTCGAGGCCGGGCCGTCGACGGGGCTCGGGGTGGCAGTGTCGGTGGGGGCGGGGTGGTTCTCGAGCACGGGTCTCCGATGGTCCTTCTCGTTCCTGTTCGCGGCCCCTGTCGAGCGTGGATGGGGCCGGTTCTTCCCGGCGCCGCCGGCGACTGCGCACTACCTGCTGGAGAGCGGGTCGGTCGGCGGCACCGAGTGCCGACCCTACGCCCGCATGCACCACAGGATCCGCATTGAGCCACATCATCTTGTGTCTTGATTGTATCTGGACCACAACATCTTGCGATAGAGGTAAGGACTTTTTGTCCTGATAGGCAATACCTTCTCGCGCGATCCCGCGGATGCCGTCGAAGCTGGACCGCGAGCCGGCAGGACCACCCGGAGAGCACATATGAGGTCCAGATCACTCCTGCCCGGCGTGTTGGGACGACGCCATTCACGACGGCACATCAAACTCGCCGCCTTTACGACGTGCTTCATGGACGCCACCGCGAGCCGCCACGTGAGCGGAGAGCTCTACTACGAGCACCGGGGCGAAGCGGGCGGCCGCGTCAGGCGGATTTGGTCTTCCACCAAAGCCACATCTCGCGCGCGGACGCCGGGGCACACGGAATCTGCATCACTGGATGAGGCTGCCCTTTGGAGCCGGCCATGAAGGAACCCCCGCGAGATCGGGGCACGCCAGGCCCGCCCACCTCTATGGAAGAGACCGTCGAACCGCCCCACACTCTGTCATAGCGCCCGAGAAGAGCTCACCACCCAGCCCCAATAGCGAGCACAGCCTTCCGGCATCACCTACGCCCCACGGAGACCGCTAGTAGAAGCGGAGACCAAGTCTCCGATAGACATTGAAGGGATCACAATAAGTGACCCCCATAGCGTCACACGCATCTGGAATGAGTACTCGCCTTCTTGAGTTGGGGGAAGGTAACTCAAAAGTCACCACAGCAGCCCCGGCACTGTGCGCCTGAGCCACAAGATAGTAGTCGGCCACCCCCAGAAACTCGGCTCGAGCAGAGTCCCAGTACGGCCGATCCGGGTGCATTGCCCAGTCGGCAAGCCGAGTCATCGACGCCATCGCATTTGCACCCGGTTGAAGCCAGAAGGTACTTGGCAGTTCCGATGACCACTTCTTGAGATGGCCGCTATTACCATCATTAATTTCATCTTTAACACGAGACACCGAAGCGATGTATCCGATTCGATTCTGCTCGGTCAACCACTCCCAAAACGTGGGCGCCATGTCAGGGTGGTAATATAGTCGAGAGGCGTTGATGAAGACGTTTGAGTCCAACAGAAACAACATCATCCCACCACTCCGAGGCGGTCGGCATACCGATCAAACACCGCCACCTTCTTAAAAGACATCAGGCGCAACGCCTCGGTCATAGAGGTAGCACCACGAAGAGTGTCTCGAATAATAGCTCGACTCAGCGTTCTCCCCACCCGAAACGACTGATTGCCATAGAAGTCCCCACCCTTGCCGTGCGATACTCGCCCCTCAAACTCCAGCAACCGTTTGACTTCATCGCCATAGATCTTCTGAAAGTCTCACGATCCAGAAGCATCAAGTCACGCAGCTTGATCAGGACAACGAGAGTGGAGCATTTGTAGCGACCGGACAATCGATCCAACTCTTGAGTCAAGTCGATCTCGGAATCGAACTGAACGCGAAGGTCATATGCTGGCACTGCAACCTCGGCTGCCACCGCGTCACACCACCGTTCAACACGGTTATGGCGATCTTGCGGCAATACCCACCAGCGCTGACACCAAACTCTCCACGCCATACGTGCGCGAACTCATGAAGAAGAGAGAACACTTGCCCCCCGCTTAGTGTCCTGGAGCATTGACAAATACGAGCGGCGCGACAGGGACTGCAGCGTGAATCCACGAAACTCATCGAGATCTAGCATGCGGTGGCTATTATTCTCAACCATGGAATTGATGACCACCAGGCCGCCGAGATCCTCGAAGGAGTTGATGAGTGATTCCTCACTTCATCGAAGGTTCGCATTTGTTTGCGAGATTCGACCTCATAACCCAGAGACTGGCGAATATCTGCTGCGGCGACTTCGACAGAAGCGCGCCGAGCAGAACCAACAAACGTTAGCGGCTCATCGTCGCCAAGTTCAGCCAGATAGTCTTCATACCACTTTTGACGACGCTGATTGATATAAATCGTCTCGAGAAGATCGTCCGTCGGCACCCCAGTTTCTGCCTCGACCGTCCCTAAAATCGAATCGGCAGCTCCTCACGAGGAGGCTCAGACAAGAACAGGTACCCGACAGGGACATGGGTGAATTGAGCGACAGCCTCGACCTCAGCGAACCGTGGTTGCCGTTCCTCGGACAACCACTGATCCCAGTTCGTGAACTTAGCTCGCATGTCGTCATCCCCGCGACCGCTGCGGCGCTGCGCCCATTCGAGAACAGGAGGCCTCACGGCGACGGTCGTGGCCATGGCACCCCTCCTCATTCTCCGACTAGTCACCATGGTAAGGCCCTCGTCAAGCCAACAAGGAGCTGATTCGAGCCCCGCTCTGGCGCATCCGTCAGCCTGTGGCCCTCCACGCCCCAAACTGTCACCGATCTCCCAATACATGACACCTGCTCGACGGCCGACATTCTTTTGTGGGGCTGACCCGACATCGAGCGACCAGGTGGCTGGATCGTGTGGGCGATCACGCTCCGACAGCCTGGTCCCATGAGCACCGACACCTCTCCCCTCCACCGTTCCCACCCTCCGTCGCAGCAGGTCAGACCCACAGCCTCCATCCGGCCACGCGGTCTCCTGCCCCGCTGGGCCTCGCGCGGTCCTGGCGGCCTGCCTGGCCCTGGCGGTCCTCGCCGTCGGGCCGCACGCGCCGAAGGCCGACACCTCCTCCATCACAGGAGACAAGGACCTGGCCAAGCAGGTCATCAGCCTTCTGCCCGATGACTACCGGGCCCGAGGCATCCATGTCTCCGTCATCACCACCGAGGGCGCCCGCCACGCCGGCATCGGCACCGCCGCCTCCGGCCAGCAGTACACGTCCACCACACCCATGGAGATCGGCTCGATCACCAAGACCTTCACCGGCCAGCTCCTGGCCGACGCCATCGCGCGCGGCGAGGTCAAGGCGAGCGACCCGTTGTCCACCCGCCTTCCCGAGCTCGCCGGCACCCCGGCCGGCGAGGCCACCCTGGAGGAGCTCGCCTCGCATCGCTCCGGCATCCCGGGTGTCCCCTCGCAGGACCTGACCTGGTTCGTGCTGCGAGGGCGACATTCTGGGACTCAACCCCTTCACCGACAGCACCGACCAGCTCATCGAGAAGACTCGCACCACCGAGATGGGCAAGCGCGGCGAGTTCGCCTACTCCAACCTGGGCATCTCGCTGCTGGGCGAGGCGCTCAGGCGCGCTGCCGGGGCCGAGTCCTGGAAGTCCTATGCCTCGGAACGGCTCTTCACGCCCCTGGGCATGGAGCACACGACCCTCACCGCCGACCAGTCGGAGATTCCCGACGGCGCCATCCACGGGGTCCAGGCCAATGGGCGCCGCGGCCAGTCGCTCAGCGGCCCGGGCTCCAACCCGGCCGGCGCCGGGGTGTGGAGCACCCCGGAGGACATGACCCGCTACGCCCAGGCGGTCCTGACCGGCACCGTCCCCGGCGGGGCTGCTCCTCAGGAGGCGCGGTGGCCCGCGGAGGTCTTGGCCGGCTTCCAGCTGCCGGGCGAGAGGGTCGGCTACACCTGGTACACCGACGTCGTCGACGGGCACACGATCATCGGCCACGGCGGCACCACGATGGAGTACATGACGCACCTGGCCATCGACAAGGAGTCAGGCAAGGCCGTCATGGTCTACACCGATCAGAGCACGGACGGTACCGCCGCCGCGCTCGCCGCGGCGCTCCTGACCGACGGGCAGAAGGCCTCGTCGGCGCGTCTACCGGTGCCGACCGAGATGCTGCTTCAGGGCATGATCCTCGGCATCTTCACCATCCTGGCGCTGGTCATGGGTCTGTACACGGCCGCCCGCGCGGCGAGCGCCCCCAGCCGCATGGCGGTGGTCTGCCGCGTGTCCGCGCTCCTCGCCTGCTTGGCGGCGGCCGCGGCCTCGGGGCCCTGGGCGCACGTGCCCACCTGGATCCTGGCGGCGGCGTCGCTGCCCGGCCTGTACGGGATCGTCCGGGGCATCACGCTGTGGCCGGACCTGCCCACCCTGCCGCGTCGCCGGGCCTGGCTCGGCTGGACGCAGGTGGCGCTGACTGTCGCCTTCGTCGCCGTCTGCCTGGTCGTCGCCTGGCCCAAGGCCTGAGCCGCCCACATCTGGCGTCACCTTCGCTCCCCCACGCCGCGCCCCGGGGTCCTGGCCCCGCCGACGTCGAGCGGAAGGAGTGAAGGCGACGCCGGCACTCCTCCCACCCCAACCGACCACCGATTCACGTCCTGAAAGCTGACACCATGACTGATCGCCGTTTCTCCGCGCCCGGTCTCGCCCGGCGCCTGCTGGCCCCGATCGCCGCCCTGCTGGGTCTGGTGGCGGGCCTGAGCGTCCTCATCCTGCCCTCCCCCGCACCAACCACCGCCGACCCGACCGAGTTCTCCGCCGAGCGCGCCATGACCTCCATCAACCGCCTCGCCGACGAGCCCCACAGTGTCCTGCGCCGCGAGGCGCACGACCGGGCGCGCGACGACGTCATCGGCATGTTCACCGACCTCGGCTACACCCCCACCGTGCACTCCGACCCGATGTTCGATCTCAGCGACCCGGCGGACAAGAGGATCTTCGACGGCTTGTCCGCCGAGCAGCAGGCGACGCTTAAGGACGCGCCGACTGACACGATCGTCGTCGACGTGCCGGGAAGTCCGAGCGCACCATGGCGCTCATGGCCCACTACGACTCGGCCACGGTCGAGGCGGACGAGAACGGCCATCAGCAGATCACCGACGGCACCTCTCTCGGTGCAGCCGACGACGGCTACGGCGTGGCCGCCATCGTCGAGACGCTCCGGGCCCTCAAGGCCGAGGGCGCCAGCCGGAGAACTCGCTGAAGATCGTCATCACCGACGCCGAGGAGATCGGCCTCGTCGGCGCCCGCAACGAGATGCGCCACCACCGCGCCGACTACGAGAACGTCGACCTGGTCCTCAACCTCGAGGCGCGCGGCACGAGCGGTCCGGCGCTCATGTTCGAGACCTCCCCGAACAACAGCGCCGTCGCCGGCTACTTCCTCAGCCACGTGGAGCAGCCCGCGACCGGCTCGCTCCTACCCTCGCTGTACGCGCGCATGCCCAACACCACTGACATGGCGGCGCTCATCCCCGAGGGCTTCACGGTGCTCAACATCGCGGCGATCGGAGAGGCCGAGCACTACCACCACGCCACCGACGCCCCGCGCTACGTCGACCACTCAACCCTCCAGCACTACGGCGACCAGGTCCTCGGCCTCACGCGGGCCTGGGCCTTCGACGGGCAGGCCCCCACGCTGACGGCCGACGGCGACCTCCACTTCTTCCAGCTGTGGCGGGGGATGACAGTGCGCTACCCGGCGGCGGTCGGGACGGGGCTGGGGTGCCTGGCCGTCATCGCGGCGATCGGCGCCGTCGCGGTGCGGGCACGGTCCCTGCGCTGGAAGCGGGTCCTGGGGAGCGTCTGGGGTCTGACGTGGCGGGCGGCGTTCGCCTCCGCCGTGGCGGGGCTGGTGCAGCTCAGGGGCCATGGCGATGAAGTGGGCGCCGGAGAGCGGGCTCGGACCGAACCCTCTGCTGGTGGGGATGTTCGCCGGCGGGACCCTCATCGGGGTTGGGCTCACAGTGCACTTCGTGGTGCGGCGCTGGAAGGAGGGGCTCGGGCAGGAGGCCGTCGCCGCGGTGCTGCTCCTGCTGGCGGCCGTCTGCATCCCGCTCATGGTGCTGGTGTCCGGCGGCGCCTACGTCCTGGTCCTCCCCACGCTCGCGCTGGCGCTGACCGCGCTGGCACCGAGGCGGGTGCGGCCGGTGGTCGGGGCCCTGGCGGCCTTCGTCATCGTGGCGATCCTTGCCCCCGCGGTCCTGCTCATCCACGAGATGCTCAGCCTCAGCGCGGTGTGGGTGACCGTGTTCTTCGCGATCGTGCCGGTGGCGCTGCTGGCGCTCGTGCTCCTGCAGGCCGGTTCCCGGCGCACCCAGCGCACTACGGCGCGGACCAGCAGCAGTTCTGACGCCACTTTCGACGGCGCTGCCGCTACGGCGTAGGACGGCGTGACGGCGTAAGCGGGCGCAACCGCGAGCACGGGATGCCTCGGGGCCTCAGGACCGCTCACCAGGAGTGGTCCCCTGAGGCCCCGGCCTGTGGAGGAGGTGGACCGGAGCAGGCAGTGACGGGGGCTGGTGCACGAACGTCAGGGGTTTTCCACAGGGTGGCTTCAAAGTCTGGTGGTGGGGGCGTGTGAGCGGGTAATGTCAATGCACCGCTCGGACGGGCAGTGTCGCCCGGCCTGGCGGTGTGAGGAGTTGTTTCGGTGGCGAGGAGGCTTCCGTGATGAGTGCGTCCCTACGACCCGCTGCGGATCTGGGTGGGGCGAGGCAGCCTGCAACCGACCCTCGGCCAGGCGGCGGCGCTGGAGCAGCGCCCCGCAACGCAAGGCAGTCACGCCCACCTGGAACCCAACGGCCCCAGTGAGCGCGTGGAACGGATTGCGCTGTCGGGGTGCTGGGGTGGCCTGGTTCTCGTGTCGGGCCCCGCAGGGCTGCTGCTGGGCTGGTGGCGGTGTGTGCTGGCGCTGGGGGTGGCGGCCTGCTCGGTGAAGGACACCAAGACCGAGGCCAGCGCCAGCGCGAGTGCCAGCGCGTCGGCTGCTGTGGCCTGGGCTGAGAAGGGCATCGCTGACGCCAACGCCTCGGCGACCGCCTCCCGAGAAGCCGCCCTGACCCCCGAGCTGCGCGCCAAGCGTGACACCGCCCTGGCCGAACCCGCACCGGAGAAACCTGAGCAGATGAATGACCAGACACGTGAGGGGGCGACGCTGACGGCGTGGTACTTTCTCGAGCTCTACCGCTACGCCTACATGACCGGCAACACCACCGAACTCGCCGCCATGAGCGACGACCGCTGCCAGTTCTGCTAATCCGTGATAGACCGGGCCACCAAGCTCCACCAGAACGGTGGCTGGGCGACAAGTGGGACCAAGAAATCACGAACTACACGTACTACGAGAAAAACTCGAAGGATACGACTACAACGAACTAGACGTCACTGCAAAATCAAGGAGAGATAGTGTCCCACCCAGGAGGAGGGAAAGCTCCGACAATCTCCGAATCCAAGCATAACCAAGTCCTGGACTTCGCGATACGACACAACGGAAATCGCTGGATGGTCGGCGGGGTTGAGGTGCTGAATAAATGAGCCTCCATCATCGTGTCGCTATGTTAGCAATAGCCTGCGTAGCAGTGTTATCACCAGTCGCTGCAAGCAATCCTGGCACTTCTCAAGATTCCGGGGCGGCCGTAAGCTGGGGAGCGGAGTCTGGCGATAATCATGTCGTCACGCATGGGGAACGTCGTGAAATTGTGACACATCCTCAGCCTCCAGACGCCGAGCAACCCGAGTCACCTGCATCGTCTGAGACAGAGGTGCAGTACTCGGACAGCAACACCAAACTGGCAACACCGCATCGCGGTTGCAGAACCTATCAGGATGAGAACAAGAAGATGCATGCAGTGTGTAAGCCAGAGCCCGAACCAGAACCTGCGGTCGAGTCAGAAGCCTCAGAGCCAAGAGTCATCACGATCACCACCCGCCAGGTTGCCACCCCTCATCGCCTCCGGCTCAGGCATCACCCTGCCAGCCCCCAGGACCACAGGTCGTCATCTCCAAGGCCTTCATCGTCTACACCGACCCCAGCCCCCGCCACCAGACCGCCACCATCCTAGGCACCCCCATCGAGGTGGAGTTCACCCCGTCTCCCTACACCTGACCTGGGGAGACGGCACCACCACAACCACCACCGACCCCGGCCACCCCTACCCCAACCAGACCGTCACCCACCACTACCAGCACACTCGCCACCGGCGTGACCACCACCCTGACCACCACCTGGACCCACCCGCTACCGCCCCCAGGGCGAGGCCACCTGGCGCACCATCGACGGCACCATCACCACCACCGAGACCTCCACCCCCTACGACCTCGTCCGCATCATCACCTACCTCACCGACGACGCCGAACAAGCCCAAGGCCACTAACCCCCACCCAGATCCCAAACACACACGGCCAGAGAGTAAACCGCCCATGTTCACACTCTTAACCCTACGAATAGGCAAAAATAAGAAACGAACGCAACAGAAACGAGGCCAGAACCTCGAGGCGCAGTCAGCCGCGGGGCAACCGACAGCCCAACCACCTCCATCTACGTGCACTTCGACCCCCACGCCCGACACAATTTCCCTGACCTGACTACCTCTCCCGCCTCATCCTGACCGATCTTCCTTGCACGGCTCGGATGCGGACGAGAAAGAGGCCAGGAACTACGACGGCATCCCTTGCTCGACAGACGCCTTGAGGAACCCGACACCCCTTCCATTTTCGCCGTCGATACCTGAAGAAGTTCAGCCTCATAATCATTGCGGCGCATCTCTCGCACAAAGCCCACAAGCGCATGATCTCGAAATTCAAAAGCAAGAAGCACGCAAAACACCTCCGAAACCACAAAAAGAAGAACACTGAACCACGCAACCAATTGAGGATGTGTAATATTCTCCATATAACGCCTTGCCGTAGCGTTCATCTCAACGGTTCCCAGTATGCTCAAAAGCAGTAGGACTTCAACGAATATCGCAAAGCACGAGAAGACTATCTCGCATTTATTTTTGAACTTAAACATCCCCCATAACTATATACACGCTATCAAGTATGCCGCACACAAAAAAGAGCACTACCCAAATCACGGCCACGAACACCAAAGCAACTAGTTGTTGCACATAGTACCCAATCCACACAAAAGTTCCAGCAAAAATCAATCCTATACACAATCTAATCAATAGAGCACGCGCAATCTGACACGCCATGCAACGCCTGGGGTCAGTTGCTCGAAAAGCCCCCACTTCCACTTTTAAACGCACCCAGAGAGAACGCAGCCGATCTCGAAAGCGAACAGAGGTAGATTTCCGGTCAGATTTATCGGCATTCATTGAAGACAGCAGCTTCTCATTCTTGCTAATCTTGGAGCTTAAAGCAGTGCGACGCCACTGTGCATTTTTAGCCATAGAGGACGCACTTCCCTGAAGTCGGGCAATAGCGTCCTGAATCACCTCAGGGCGCAAAGGGAAAGCTGCATACGCCTTCACCAGAGGGTGCACCACTCCAGCGGCCAACATAAACACCGTGAGGCCGATATAAAATAACAAAATAGAAGTTTGGGAAGGAAGAGGAGAAAGAAAACCATAGGATATTAAAATCGTTAGAGCAAAGTTCACTACAACGATCATAGCCACACCTGCTCCTCGCGCAAATATAGCCAATCGACGTAGAATCCCGCGCCGTGGAGGCTCCGGAATTCGAGAAAGCTGCCCCTGGGCTAGGTTAGCTATGAAAAGGATGATAATCTCCAGAGCGAGATAGTCACCAACCGGACTCTGCCTAGGACTGCAGGGTTCCTCATTATCGCCACCGAGCAGCTGGTGACAAACATCCTTTCTCCACAACTTGGCAGCAGCTACGGTCGAGTTCGCGAGAAAATGAAAATATTCTTCCGACTCCACTTTCTGGGTTCCCATAGAAACAAGAAAGACATAGACAGCCGCCGGTAACACAAATCCGATCCCCCCAACCAGAACAGGATTAGCACCAGCCCGGAGATCTGCAACGATCCACCAAGTGCGCAGGCGGATCCAACAGTTGCTAATCCACCGCTGGAACTGATGCCCCTTAGCAGCTCTCCTCTCGCCCACCTCAAACTTCGTTGAACGTGCCACTTTCGCCGCATCAACCCGCCCAGAACCATCAGAGGAAGCATTCATTCCCATGGAAGGATTCTGCCAGTTCGAGGCTGTTCGTGCGGATGATTTACACGGGATAATTCCAGCAAGGAGGGATCACCGTGTTCGGCCCCGGACACCGCCGGAGGCCAGTCAGGGGCCAGCGCCCACCAGTGGTGCACACTGTGCCCCATGGCAGACGGGACCAGACGCGACCTCACCGGGCTCCTGGAGTCCATCGGCGGGCGCGACGGCCGGCTCGTCCACCTCCAACGCACCCCGGCTCGCCCTGGCCGCCACGCCGACTGGCCCGAGTGGGCGGACCCCGACCTCGTGGCCGCCTACCGCCGCATCGGCGTCGAGCACCCCTGGACGCACCAGATCGCTGCCGCGCACTCCGCCCACGCCGGCCACCACACGGTCCTGGCCACCGGCACCGGCTCGGGCAAGTCGCTGGCCGCCTGGCTGCCGGCGCTCTCCGACGTCCCTAGCGGCCCAGTCCCCCGGCTCCGACTCACGCATCTCCACCCACGGCCGGCGCCCCACCACCTCTACCTCTCCCCCACCAAGGCGCTCGCAGCCGACCAGGCCGCCTCCCTCGACCGGCTCATCGGCGAGCTCGAGACCGTCCAGCGCGAGGCCGACACGCCCGCGGGCTCCCTGCGCACGGTGCGCGCCGGCACCTGCGACGGCGACACTCCCCTGCCCGAGCGCGACTGGGTGCGCGCCCACGCCGACATCGTCCTGACCAACCCCGACTTCCTCCACTTCCGCTGCTGCCGGGCCACGAGCGCTGGAGCCGTCTCCTGCGGGGACTGCGCTACATCGTCATCGACGAGTGCCACGCCTACCGCGGGATCCTGGGGGCGCACGTCGCCCTCGTGCTGCGTCGCCTCCTGCGGCTCGTGTCACGCCTGCGCCCGCGCGGCCCGCAGCCGGTCGTCCTGTGCGCCTCGGCAACGGCCGCCGAGCCGGCCCCTCACCGCGGCCCGCCCTCATCGGCGCCGAGCCCGACGACGTCGTCGCCGTCACCGAGGACGCCGCACCCGCCGGGAGCGCACCCCTGGCCCTGTGGCAGCCGGCCCTGCGCGACCCCTGGGTGCTGCTGACCCCCGGCGACGGTGGTCAGGCGTCCAGAGGCCACCTGGCCCCTCCGCGCTCAACAGCACCGGCTCTTCCGCTGACCTCTGACGCGCCCCGCGTGCCGCGGCCCCCACCCGGCAGCGCCGAACCGGACTCAGGGCGATCCTGGTGAGGATCCCTCGGCGCGGCGCAGCGCCGTCGTCGAGGCCGCCGAGCTGCTCGTGGACCTGCTGAGCGTAGGCGCCCGGGCGCTGGTGTTCGTGCGCTCGCGTCGTTCGGCGGAGGTCGTGGCCGAGCGGGCCCGCCACACGCTGGGGCTCTCGCTGCCCGAGCTCGTCGGCACAGTGTCGGCCTACCGCGGCGGCTACCCTGCCCGAGGAGCGCCGGGCCCTGAGGCCGACCTGCGCTCCGGGCCGGCTGCGCGCCCTGGCCACCACCAACGCCCTGGAGCTGGGCATCGACGTCACCGGCCTGGACGCGGTCCTCATCGCCGGATGGCCGGGCACGCGCGTCTCGCTGGGGCAGCAGGCGGGCCGGGCCGGACGCGCCGGTGGCCGCGGCCTCGCCGTCCCTCATCGCCTCCGACAACCCGCTGGACGCCCACCTGGTGCACCACCCCGAGGCGGTCTTCGCCGCCCCGGAGGCCACGGTCTTCGACCCGACCAACCCCTACGTGCTCGCGCCCCACCTGTGCGCCGCCGCCTCCGAGGCGCCCTTACGGGCCTCGGACCTGGCCCTGTTCGGCCTGGCCGACGACGCCCGCTGCGCGAGCTGGAGGGTCGGGGTGCGCTGCGGCGTCGGCCCACGGGCTGGTTCTGGAACGTCAACCTGCCCGGGCGACCCCAGGACCTGACCTCCCTGCGCGGCGACGGGCCGCCCGAGGTGCCGGTGGTGGAGGCCGATACGGGCGTCGTCATCGGCACGGTCGACGGCGCGGCCGCCGACTCCACCGTCCACGAGGGCGCGGTCTACGTCCACCAGGGGCGCGTCTACGTGGTCGAGGAGCTGGCCGACGACGTCGCGCTCGTGCGGCAGAAGGCGGCGGTCGGCTACCGCACGCGGGCCCGGTCGCGTTCGAGCGTGCGCATCATCGCCGAGCGCGAGCAGCAGGTCTGGGGCCGGCCGGTTCAGACGGTTCCGGACGACTGCCGTGAGCCGTCGGCGCGCGAGCCCAGCAGGAGCCGGGCCGGCTCTGGCGCAGTCCTGATCCGGCCGGTAACGGGCAGCAGGCATCGAATCAGTTCTGCCCCGGCGACGCGCCCCGAACCCCCGGGCACGGCGCCATCACCTGGTCCTTCGGCTCGGTGGAGGTCACCAGTCAGGTGACCGGCTACCAGCGGATGGCGCTGCCCAGCGGGAGGTCGTCTCCCCAGCACGCCCCTGGAGATGGGACGAGCACGTGCTGCCCACCGCCGCCGTGTGGTGGACGATCCCGCAGGAGGTCTGTGAGGCGTCGGGCCTGGAGCCCACTGACCTGCCCTGGGGCCCCTGCACGCGGCCGAGCACGCGAGCATCGGGATGCTGCCGCTGCTGGCCACCTGCGACCGCTGGGACATCGGCGGGCTCTCGACGGCGATGCACCCGCAGACGGGGGCGCCCACGGTCTTCGTCCACGACGGGCACGCCGGCGGGGCGGGCTTCGCCGAGCGCGGCTACCGGGCCGGGCGCGAGTGGCTGGAGGCGACGCTGGCCGTCATCGAGGGCTGCGGCTGTGCGAGCGGCTGCCCCTCGTGCGTGCAGTCGCCCAAGTGCGGCAACAACAACGAGCCCCTGACAAAGGCCGGTGCCGCGGTCCTGCTGCGGCTCCTGCTCGAGGCGGCACCGCCCCTGGCCCTCACGTTACGTGAGGCTGATATGTTCCCGGCATGCTCCTTCGACTACTGCGCACGCACTTGCGCCCCTATGCGGGGCTGCTGGTGTGCGTCCTGGTGCTTCAGTTCGCTGAGGTGATGGCCTCCCTGTACCTTCCCACCCTCAACGCCGACATCATCGACAAAGGGTGTGGCCACCGGGGACACCGGCTACATCTGGCGGATGGGCGCGTTCATGCTGGGGGTCAGCCTGGCCCAGGGCGTGTGCACGGTGCTGGCGACCTACCTGGCGGCGCGCGCGGCGATGAGCATGGGCCGGGACCTGCGCGGCGAGGTCTTCGACCGGGTCAGCGGCTTCTCGGAGCGGGAGATCTCCGGCTTCGGGGCGGGCTCGCTCATCACCCGCAACACCAATGACGTCCAGCAGGTTCAGATGCTGGTGATGATGAGCGCCACGATGCTGGTGACGGCGCCGTTCATGGCGGTGGGCGGCATCGTCATGGCGGTCACGCGCGCCCCGGGCCTGTCGTGGCTGATCGGGGTGTCGGTGCCGGTCCTGCTCGTGGCGGTGGGCCTCATCGTGGGCCGGATGCTGCCCCTGTTCCGCTCCTACCAGGACAGGCTCGACGCCATCAACCGGGTGATGCGCGAACAGCTCACCGGTATCCGGGTGATCCGCGCCTCGTGCGCGAGGGAGGCCGAGACCGAGCGCTTCGAGGAGGCCAACACCGACATCGCCCGGGTCGGCGAGCGTGTGGGCAGCTCTTCGTCCTCGCTGTTCCCGCTGGTGATGCTGGTGCTGGACGTGACGATCGTCGGCGTCATCTGGTCTCGGCGGCCACCGGGTCGGCGACGGCGACGTGGAGGTCGGCACCCTCATCGCCTTCATGTCCCTATCTCATGCAGATCCTCGCGGGCATCGTCATGGCGAGCTTCATGACGATCATGATCCCGCGCGCCGCCGTGCGCCGAGCGCATCAGCGAGGTGCTGGCGACGCCGCCGACCATCACCTCCTCCCCGACGCCGTCGACACCTTCCCGGCTCCCCGGACGGTCGAGATGCGGGACGTCACCTTCGTCTACCCCGACGCCGACGCCCGCGTCCTGGCGGAGGTGAGCCACGGTCCAGCCCGGGTACGACGACGGCGATCGTCGGCTCGACGGCGTCGGGCAAGTCCACGGTGGTGCGGCTGCTGGCCCGGCTGCTGGAGGCCAGCAGCGGGCAGGTGCTCATCGGCGGCACCGACGTGCGTGAGGCCGACCCCGAGGCGCTGTGGGTCGCAGATGGGGCTGTGCCCCAGCAGCCCTTCCTGTTCGCCGGGCACCGTGGCCTCCAACCCTGCGCCTGGGGCGCGAGGAGGCCACCGACGACGAGCTGTGGGAGGCCCTTCAGGTCGCCCAGGCCAAGGACTTCGTCTCGAGGCGATGGACGGGGGCCCTGAGGCGGCCATCACCCAGGGCGGTACGAATGTCTCGGGCGGTCAGCGTCAGCGCCCTGGCCATCGCCCGGGCCCTGGTGCGCCGGCCCGACATCCCTCATCTTCGACGACCCCTTCTCGGCCCCTGGACGTGTCCACCGACGCGCGGCTGCGTGAGGCCATGGGGCCGGCCACGGCCGGCATCACGAAGGTGATCGTGGCCCAGCGCGTCTCCACGATCACCGAGGCCGACCAGATCCTCGTCCTGGACGGCGGCCACCTGCGGGCAGCGGCACGCACACCGAGCTGCTGGCCACCTGCTCCGTCTACCGCGAGATCGTCACCTCCCCAGCTCGGGGCGGAGGCCGCAGCATGAGCAGGAACGCGAGCAGCCACGTGGGCAAGAAGGCCGGCACGAGCGCTGGGAGCACCCGGCGAGAACGCCGGGAGCGGCGTGAGCACCGTCGTCGGCCCCTGATGAGCTCAACGAGGAGGACCTCAAGCTGGCCGCTGAGGCGCAGGCCGCCTCGGGCGACTGGCACGACGGTCCGCCCCCGGGCAAGGCCGAGGCCTTCTGGCCCTCCTTCAAGCGGATGGTCGGGCTGCTGGGCGCCCTACCGGGTCTCCCTGGTGGTTGTGGCCCTGGCCGCCGTGGGCACGGTCGTGCTGGCCGTGGCGGCCCCTCAGGTGCTGGGCCAGGCCACCAACGTCATCTTCGAGGGCGTGGTCTCCACGATGCTGCCGGCCGGCACCACCAAGGCCCAGGCCGTCGAGGGCCCTGCGGGCGCGGGGGATGGATGACTTCGCCACCATGCTCTCGGCGATGGACGTCATTCCCGGCGCGGGCATCGACTACACCCGCCTGGGCCGGATCCTGACGGTGGTGCTGGCCCTGTACGTGGGCTCGGGTCTGCTCAACTGGCTCCAGGGCTGGCTCATCAACCGCATCACCATCAAGGCCCTCTACCGGCTGCGCGCCCAGGTGGAGGACAAGGTCCACCGCCCTGCCGCTGAGCTACTTCGACACCGTTCAGCGCGGTGAGCTGCTCAGCCGCCTGACCAACGACGTCGACAACGTCACCAACACCCTCCAGCAGTCCCTCGTCCGGCGCCCTGACGGCGATCCTCACGGTGGTGGGCGTGCTGGGGATGATGTTCTCCATCTCCTGGAAGCTGGCGCTGGTGGCGCTCATCATGTTCCCGCTCATGGGCGTGGTCTTCGGGGTGATCGGGCCGCGCTCGCAGAAGGCCTTCACCCACCAGTGGGCGCGCACCGGCAAGATCAACACCCGGGTGGAGGAGTCCTTCTCCGGGCACGCCCTGGTGCAGGTCTACGGGCGCACGGCCTCGGTGCGCGAGGCCTTCGCCGCCGAGAACGAGGAGCTCTTCCGGGCCTCGCTGCGCGCCCAGTTCCTCTCCGGGATCATGATGCCGATCATGCTGGTCATCGGGAACATCAACTATGTGGCCATCGCGGTGGTCGGCGGCGCCATGGTCGCCTCCGGGTCGCTGCGTCTGGGCGACGTGCAGGCCTTCATCCAGTACTCCCAGCAGTTCTCCCAGCCCCTGGGCCAGCTCGGCGGCATGGCCACCGCCGTGCAGTCCGGGACCGCGAGCGCCGAGCGGATCTTCGAGCTGCTCGACGCCGAGGAGGAGCACCCCGACGACGTCGCACCGGAGAGCGGTACCGCGACAGTTGCGGGCGCCGCCACCGCCGATGCCGGCCGGGCCTCGGGGCCGGCCCCAGCACCTCGGCGGACTCGCCGAAGAGCCCGGCGGGCCCGGGTGTCATCGAGATGGAGCACGTGCGCTTCTCCTACAGCCCGGAGGTCGAGCTCATCCGGGACCTGTCGCTGCGGGTCGACCCCGGGCACACGGTCGCGATCGTGGGGCCCACGGGAGCGGGCAAGACCACGCTGGTCAACCTGCTCATGCGCTTCTACGAGCTCGACGGGGGACGCATCCTCATCGACGGGCGCGACATCGCCACCATGACGCGCCACGACGTGCGGCGCCGCACCGGCATGGTCCTGCAGGACCCGTGGCTGTTCGCCGGCACGATCCGCGAGAACATCCGTTACGGGCGGCCCGGGGCCAGTGATGAGGAGGTCGAGGCCGCCGCGAGGGCGTGCTTCGTCGACCACATCATCAAGGCCCTGCCGCAGGGCTACGACACGGTCCTGGAGGAGGACGCCGCGAACATCTCCGCCGGCGAGCGCCAGCTGCTCACGATCGCTCGGGCCTTCGTGGCCAACCCTGCCGTGCTCATCCTCGATGAGGCCACCAGCTCGGTGGACACCCGCACCGAGCTGCTGGTCCAGCAGGCGATGAACGCTCTGCGCGAGGGCCGTACGAGCTTCATCATCGCCCACCGACTGTCGACGATCCGTGACGCCGACACCATCCTGGTGATGGAGCACGGAGACATCGTCGAGCAGGGCAGCCACGATGAGCTCATCGCGGCGGACGGTGCCTACGCGCGCCTCCACGCGGCACAGTTCGCGGGCGGCGCCACCGTCGCCGTTGAGGACTGAGGCCCGAGCCGGTTCACGGCTTGGGCGGGGCGTCGACGGGGCCGGCACGGGCCCGGGCGGTGGCCTGGCGGGGCACGCCGAGGATCGTCGTCGGGACGACGACGCTGACGGTGACATCCTCACCGGCCACGGAGCAGGCGCTCACCGAGGCGCCGTTGGCGGCGGCGACGCGCCCGGCCATGGCACAGGGGTCACCGGGGGCGATGACCGAGGACAGAACCGTGGCACCGGAGATGGCCGCCAGGTCGGCGGCGGCCCGGGCCCGGCCGGTGGCGCTCTGGGCCTGGATGAGGCCCGCGATGCCGACGGCCGCGGCCAGCAGCACGGCGATGACGCCCAGCGCGTAGACGGTCCCCGAGCCGCGCCTCGTCCCACCCGGGGCCTGCAGGGGCTGCTCGGTTCGGTGTAGGCGCAGGCGCGGGCGCGCGCCGTCAGGCCCAGCCCACCCAGCGGACCGGGGACGGGTCGGGCGGCGGTGACGCAGGTGAGCTCGCCCTGCTCGACGCCGAGGCTCACCCCACCGGCCACGCGCTGGGCGGCCCCGGTGTAGTCGTCCTGGCCGATGGCGGCCTGGCGGGCGGCGGTGCGGGCGGCGTCGGCCACCCGCAGCTGGGTGACGCCGGCACTGACCGCCGCCAGAACCATCAGCAGCACGAGGACGACGGCGGGCAGCGACAGTGCCGTCTCGGCTGTCACCATCCCTGCCTCTCCTCGTCCGATGCACCCGTACCGGTCGTCGACCCCGCGGCCTCGGCGGGGCCGACGACACGGTGAGGGATACGGTTCCGCGCGGTCGGAAGGCCGGCGGGAAGCGGGACCCGGGCGGCGACGTCGGCCACCGCCGGGTGCCCGGGCCACTCGGGGGTGAGCGCGCCCACCTGCTGCGATGACGCCGCACATCACACCGAGAGCGCCGACTCGATGATGGACTGCAACGCCCCGCTCAGGCTGCCCGAGCGCATGAGCGCCAGCAGCAGGCCGGCGAAGGCCGCGGCCGCCAAGGTCCCGATGGCGTACTCGGCGGTGGCCATGCCCTCCTCCTTGGACGTCAGGCGCCGCAGGACAGCCGGCAGCGCTGACGCGTCACCCTGGCGGACCAGCATCACGCCGGTGCGCAGAGCGCGCAGGGTGGTCCTGGTGGGTCTCCTCATGGTGGTTCTCCTCTGGTTGGTGGGGACCAGCGCACCGCTGCTCCCCAGCGGGCACCGTGCCCGCACCACCAGCATCGGGCTGCTCCGAGCCCGTGCGCTCAGGGGCTTGTCAGCGCTGTGGAGACCACCTGCAGTCCCGGGTCTGTGGCATCGGGGACCACCTGCGCCTCAGCCGATCCGCCCAGCCGTATTGAGAGCCTCAGTCCTCGATGAGCTCGCGGATCTCGGCGGCGGTCAGGGCCGCCGGACTGAGTCCGCCCGGCCCCGCGGCACCGGCGGCCCCCACCGCACCCTCGCCGCCGGTCTCGGCCTCACCGTCGCCCTCGACGACCCGGGCGAAGAGCTCGGCCTTCTTCTCCTTGAGGGCCATGACCTTCTCCTCGATGGTGTCGGCCGAGACGAGCCGGTAGACCATGACCGGCTTGTCCTGGCCGATCCGGTGGGTGCGGTCGACGGCCTGCTCCTCGGCCTGCGGGTTCCACCACGGATCCAGCAGGAAGACGTAGTCGGCCTCGGTGAGCGTGAGCCCGAAGCCGCCGGCCTTGAGGGAGATGAGGAAGACGTCGGCCTGGCCGGCCCGGAAGGCGTCGATGACCCGCTGCCGGTCGGGGGTGGAGCCGTCCATGTAGGCGGTTCGCACACCGGTGGCCTCCAGGTGCTCGCGCACGCCGGTGAGGTAGCGCGTGAACTGGGAGAAGACGAGGGCACGGTGCCCCTCGGAGAGGATCGGCCCCAGGTGTTCCAGCAGCACCTCGACCTTGGCCGACGGGCTCGGCCGTCGGCCCGGCCCCCTGTGGCCCGTCGCGGAGGCGGTGACGGCCTTGCCCTTCGCTCCCCGAGCGCCGCGGGCCGGCTTCCTGCCGGAGCGCCCTTCCCGCCGGCCTCGCTCTCGCCACTGCCGCCACCCGCGTCCGCAGCACCCTCACTCCCAGCAGTGTCGATGTCCCCGGGCTCGGTCCCGTCCCCGCCGTCGAGGAGCGCCGGGTCGAGCGCCATCTGCCGCAGGGTGGTGAGCGCCTTGAGCGCGATGAAGCGCGACTGGGCGGTGTCCTCCTCCAGCAGCCCGAGGATCCTCTGCCGCTCGCGGGCCAGGCGCTGGTCGTAGGCCTTGCGGTGCTTGGCGCCCAGCTCGACGGCCAGGACCTGCTCGGTCTTGGCCGGCAGGTCCGCGGCCACCTGCTCCTTGGTGCGCCGCAGCAGGAAGGGCCGCATCCTGCGCCGCAGTCGCCCCAGCGCCTCGGCGTCCCCGCGGTCGATCGGCTTGCGGTAGACCTGCCCGAAGCGCTCGGGATCGGGCAGCAGCCCCGGCGCCGCGATGCTCATGAGCGCCCACAGGTCCATGAGCGAGTTCTCCAGCGGTGTGCCCGTGATCGCGATGGTCGACGGCGACCGCAGCCGCCGCACGGCCTTGTAGGTGGCCGAGGTGTGGTTCTTGACGAACTGGGCCTCGTCGCACACCACCCAGGCCCAGTCCTGGGCGATGAACTCCTCCTCGCACAGTCGCGCGATCGTGTAGGAGGTGACGACGACGTCGCAGCCCTCCGCGATCTGCGCCAGGGTCTCCTCGCGCTTGGCGGCCGTCCGCCTCACGGCCCGCACCCGCAGCCCCGGGCAGAAGCGCTCGGCCTGCTCCACCCAGGAGCCGACGACGGAGGTCGGCGCGATGACGAGCACCGGCCCGGTCCCCTCCGGCTCATCGGGGTCGCTGGAGCCGGTCGGCTCACTGGTCGGGTCGCCCGCCCCTGTTCCGCGGGGCGCCCCCGAGTCGGTTCCGACGTCGGCCGGCCCCTCGCCCCTGGACCTCCTCACGCTGCTCGATGAGGCCTTGGACGGCGGCGAGCACCTGGACGGTCTTGCCCAGTCCCATGTCGTCGGCCAGGACCCCGCCGAGGCCCGCCCGGCGCAGGAAGTCCAGCCACCGGTAGCCCTCGAGCTGGTAGGGGCGCAGTGTCGCCAGCATCCCCTCGGGCACGGGCACCCCATCGGCTCCCTCACCGGCACCACCCGCGTTGCCGCCTCCGGCAGACCGCCCATCAGCGTGCTCGGCCGCGGCCTCGGCGGCGCGCGCCCGCTCCAGCAGCCGCCCGACCCGCTCCTTCCAGCGGGCCGTGGCTCGCCCGATGACGCCGAGGGACTCCAGGACCTCGTAGTAGCCGGCGTGCAGGGCGCTGACCCGCAGCTCGCCGTGCGCCTGCGGGTCGGCCAGCTCGCGCCCCTCCTCCATGAGGCGGGCCAGGGCCTCGATCTCCGGTCGGTCGATGCTCACCCACGTGCCCGACTCCAGGAGCACCTCGGGCTCACCGGTGGCCACGGCCGCCATGAGCTGACCGATGGGGATCTCCTCCTGGCCCACGTGGACGCGCACGGACAGGGAGAACCAGTCGGGGCGGTCCTCGTCATCGCTGACGCTGGTGGTGATGACGGGGGCGGCGTCGGCCTCGCGGTAGTCGGGGACGTCGTCGTCGACCTCGACGTCGAAGGCCTCCAGCTCGCGCAGGACCGGCAGCGTCTCGGTCATGAAGCGGGCCGTGGCCATGCCGCGCAGGTCCAGGGGCTGCCAGAGGGCCGGGTGCCGGCCGGCCAGGGGCAGCAGGCGGTTGAGGACCTCGCGGGCCAGGCGGGATCTCCCCTGAGGTCCCGGCCGGCGGTCTCGCCCTCGATTCGGCCCTCGGCCGCCGCGGACAGGTCGGGCAGGACATGCCTGTGCCGGGCCTCGCCGTCCTCACCGACGTAGCGGACGGACCACTCGGTGGTCAGGTGGTGCTCGGCGGTATCGACGTGGACCGCGAGCGCGGCGCGCAGCGTCGTGGGCCGGGGCAGGCGGATGGAGGCGTCGGCGGACAGGACCGGCAGCGCCCGGGTGAGGGCATCGAGGTGCTCGGTCTCGAAGCGCTCGACGTCCCCGGCCGGGATGGTGATGGCCTCGCCGTCGCCCAGCAGCACCCGGGAGAGGGCCTCGGTGGGGCGCGGCTCGAGAGGCATGAGGAGCAGCTCGCGCCCGAGCATCCACGTGTAGAAGCCGTGGACGGGGTCGCCGATCGGCATGAGGGAGAAGCTCAGGCGCAGTCCGGGGACCTGCAGGCGGCGCAGCTCCTCGACGTCGTCGATCTCCAGGGCGGGGGTGATGGCGACGCCTCCGCCCTCCTCCCGGGTGAGGTGGACGCCGCCGCGCAGCCCCTCGGCGAGGTGGACGGGCATGCCGTGGCGCTGGGCGGTGGTGAGGGTCAGGCCGGCCGCCACCCCGCGGCGCAGCACGTCCCAGACGCGGGCGGGCGCGGTCGTCAGGGAGACGCGGTCGTCGGCGTAGTAGAAGCCGTGGCCGCCGACCATGCCGGCCAGCTCACGCAGGACGCCCATGACGTCGGGGTCGACGTCGTCGTCGAGGCCACCGGTGGCGATCTGGCTCCAGGCGGCGCCCTGCCGGTTCCAGCCGCGCTTGCCCTCGATGAGCGGCAGCATGGACAGGCCGGCAGGGGTGCCCCACATGCTGCCGGGGTCGTCGATGATCTCCAGGGCCATCCGACGGCGCGGGGCGCGCTCCACCTGCAGCAGGTCGGCCAGTCGGCCCTCCCAGGGGGCGAGATGGCCGGCGGTGGCGGCGGCGTCGGGCTCGGCCTGCGCCAGGGTGCGCGCGGTGATGAGCAGGGCGGCCACGTGCTTGCAGTTGCTGCCCACCGGGCACGAGCAGGTGCCGGCCCAGGACGCCGGGGCGCTGCCTGCGCTCTGCTTGCGGAAGACCATGGTCTGGTAGGGTACGCGCGCCCGAGCCCTTGGACTGGGCGCTGATGATGTCCCCGTCCCCGGCGACGCCGACGCCGCGCACCCGCTCTTTGCGCGCGTAGTCCAGGCCGCGCTGAAAGGCCCGGTGGCCGACCCGGCTGATGATCTGGTCATCAGTGAGCTCCACCGGCCAGTCGTCATGCCGAATCGCGCGAGCCATGGCCCCAGGTTAAACACGGGGTACGACACGTTCGGGCGCCATCCGGCCACCGATCGCACGCCCAGCGCGAACGGTCCCGGTCCCGCACCCGGTCACGCGGGAGTGTGGTGGGGAACCCGGTGAGGGACCGAGGCCGCGGCACGGTCGGGAGGGCCGACGCATCCCCCTTGAGGAGGAGCCGGGTCGGACCCGGATCTCGCACCCCAGAGGGATCACATTCCGATCACGGCGGGTTGTACTGGAGTCATGAATGCGATGCTGATCTGTGAAGAGCTGTTCCTGCTGCTGACCAAGGACTCCGGGAAGCCGGAGAGCCGCATGACATACCCGGTCTACGGGCTCACCGGCGCGCTGCTCACCGACCTGCTGCTGGCCGGCCGCATCAGCCTGACCGAGGAGCGCAGCCCCCGCATCTACATCGTCAGCTCCGAGCCGACCGGGAACCCCGTGCTGGACCGGGCCCTGGAGATCCTGCCTACCAAGGACGGCAAGCGATTCTCCTCCCTGGTGGCCTGGGGCAAGCTCAACCCCACCCGTCACATCGCCGAGTCCTTGGAGGCGGCCGGGGTGGTGCGCATCCACACCGGCGGGCTGTTCGGCTCGCTGAACCCCAGCTACCCCACGCTCGACCCCGTCCCCGAGCGGCAGCTGCGGGCGCGCATCGACGGCGCCCTGCGCGGGTGCAGCCACCGACCGGCGCCGACATCGCCCCTGCTGTCGATCCTGCAGGCGCTCGGTGTTGCGCAGGTCGTCCCTGCCGCAGCAGGAGACCGGTCTCAGCCGCGGCGAGCTCAAGCGCCGGATCAAGGAGATCGCGGGCGAGAACCCCGTGGGGCGTGTGCGGTGCAGCGGGCCGTGGAGGCCGTGACGATGGCCATCGTGAGCACCGCGAGCACCGGGGCACTGGCCTCGTCCAGCTGATCGGGGAGCCGCCCGACCGGAACCGCCGGGGGCATTCTGCACGGTCGAGGACAAAACTCGCCGGCGGGACCTTCGACGCCGTCGGGGACCGGAATCCTGTCCCCGACGGCGCAACATGTCCCCTACTGGAGTGGAGCGTCCCCGACCGCGTGAGATGCCCCCGTCGGCGAGAGCGACGTCTACTCGCCGCGGGGCCGACGTCGCCGGGCCGCCCGGGAGGTGCCGCCGTGTCTGCGCAGGTGGTGCCAGCGCTCGCGCCACAGGGCGTGATCCTGCTCGATCTCGGCCAGGCGGGCGGCCAGGCGGTGCGACTCCTCCAGCGACAGTCCCCGGGCGTGCATCCCCAGCTCGGCCAGGCGCGCCATCGTCGGTGTCGCCTGCTCGCGCAGGTCGGGCAGACCCACCAGGTCGGGCTGCGTCGGCCGCCTCACTCCCGTCGCCGGGGTGCGCTCCCCCACCGGCAGCCTGATGCCGCCAGGCGGCGACGCCGGTCGGCGCGGCTCCGAGACCTGCTCGCCGACCGGGACCGTGGCCTCCTCGGGGGTGCGTCCGTCGGGGGCGGCCGGCCCCTGGACGACGCGCATCACCTCGTTGGCCGGAACGTGGTCGCTCCGGTGGCCCAGCGCCAGCCCGGCGGCCGGCAGGACGAGCACCGACAGCACCCCGGCCAGCACGAGGGTGGAGGCGAAGGAGGTCGACATGGCCTCGGCGCTGACCGCCACCTGGGTGACGGCCACGATGATGGGCAGGGCCGTCGTCGAGTAGACGGCGATCTGGAGGCTCTGGCGCATCGAGTAGGCGGACGAGCCGTCCCTGCGCCGCTCCGCCCGGGAGGCCAGCCACACCGGCACGCCGCGCACGAGCACCAGCAGCACGAAGAAGGCCAGCAGGTTGACCAGGTCCCCGCCGTCGAGTCCGGCCTCGATGCCCATGCCGGAGGTGACGAAGAAGATCGGGACGAAGAACCCGTAGGCCAGCCCGTCGAGCTTCTCCTCGAACTCGGCGTCCCCCTCGGGCAGGGCGTGACGCAGGACGAAGCCGGCGGCGAAGGCCCCCAGGACGACGTCGAGGTCGAAGATGGCGGCGATCGCGCACAGCCCCACCAGGAGCAGGACGGTGGCCCGGATGGTGGTCTGCGCCGTCGTCGAGGCCCCCAGGTGGATGGCCTCGACCAGGCGGCGCCCCACGCGCTTGACGCGGCTGGTGAAGCGGACGATGAGCAGGGTGATGATGAGGAAGACGCCCAGGATCACCATGCTCGCCCAGGTGGAGCGCGAGCCCAGCAGCAGCGCCATGACGAGGATCGGCCCCACCTCGCCGACGGCGCCGTGGTTGAGGATCGAGGCGCCCACCGCCGTGGGCAGCAGGCCGCGGTCGCGCAGGATCGGCAGGATCGTGCCGATGGCCGTGGAGGTCATGGCGGTGGCGATGGCGATGCCGTTGGCCGACGCCGCCCCTCCGGTCACCCCGATGACGCTGACGGCGCCGAAGGCCAGTCCCAGCGAGAGCAGCCAGGCGACGGCGGCGTGGCGCCCGCCGGCCCCGCGCAGTTCGTTGATGTCGATCTCGTAACCGGCCATGAGGAAGAGGAAGGCGACGCCGAGCTCGCGCAGCAGCTCGATCGAGGAGTCCTCGACGGCCAGCCCCAGGCCGTGGGGGCCGATGAGCATTCCGCCCAGGATGAGGAGGACGACCTCGGGCACGAGCCGCTTGGGGATGGTCCAGGAGATCAGCGGCGCCACGAAGGCCACCGCGACGATGAGCAGCAGGGAGGTGAAGACCTCGACCATATCGTCTCCTTGTCTCCAGTCGGATGCGGGGTGCGGAGGTGCGGGGCGCAGGGCCGGGCCCGGCGCAGGTCCGCACGAGCCAGTGAGACTACCCCGACCTCGGACCGTCCGGGCCCGCCATCGGGGCCGCTGGGCGCGCGGGCCGTCACAAGGCGTCACAATGGGGGCATGCTCATGCCGTACTCCCCCTCCGCCGAACCACTCACGCGCCTGGCCGACGGGACGGTCAAGCAGATCAGCCCCTTCACCGGCACCGAGGTGTGGACCGTGCCGGGACGCGCCAACCGGCCCATCTCGCACCCGGTGGCGGAGGTCCGCCCGCTGGAGGAGGCCGACCGCACCCACAGCTGCGCCTTCTGCTCGGCGCGCTACCTGGAGACGCCCCCGGAGAAGGCGCGCCTCGTGCGCCGGGCCGACGGCGGCTTTGAGCGCCTCGACGCCGTGACCGCCTCCGCCCTGTTCGACACGGTGGCCGAGTTCCGGCGGGTGCCCAACCTCTTCGAGATCCTCTCCTTCGACTACTGGCACATCAACCACGGCTACGAGATCCCCGACGCCGCCCGCGAGCGCATGGAGGCCTACCTGGCCGAGCCGGCCGGCGTCGAGCACGTGGAGCGGGTGGCGCGCACCAAGCTGGCGGCCGCGGGCGCGGACCCGGACTCCTGGGACTCGATGAACGAGCGGGCCCGCCGCACCTTCCTGGCGGCATTCTTCGCCGGGGGCCACGACGTCATCATCGGTCGGCGCCACTTCACCGACGACGCCGTCGACACCGCGGGCCTGGCCGGCTCGGGGACGCTGAGCGTGGCCGAGCACCGCGCCTACACGCGCCTGGCGATCCACGCGATGCACAGCCTGTACGAGGCCAACCGGTGGGTGCGCTACGTGGCCGTCTTCCAGAACTGGCTGCGCCCGGCCGGGCGAGCTTCGACCACCTGCACAAGCAGCTGGTCGGCATCGACGAGCGCGGCGTGACCAGCCAGCTGGAGCTGCAGAAGGTGCGGGCCAACCCCAACCTGTACAACGAGATGGCGGTGGACTACGCCGCCTACCAGGGCCTGCTGGTGGCGAGCAACGAGCACGCGGTGGCCTTCGCCGGGTTCGGGCACCGCTACCCGACGCTGGAGGTGTACTCGACGTCGGCCGTTGCCGAGCCGTGGCTCATGAGCCGCGAGGAGGTCGACGCCGTCGCCGACCTGGTGCACGCCCTGCACGCGGCCACGGGCGCGGACGTGCCCAGCAACGAGGAGTGGCACCACAAGCCGCTCGACGTGGACCAGCCCATGCCCTGGCACATCACGCTCAAGTGGCGGGTGTCGACCCTGGCGGGCTTCGAGGGCGGCACGAAGATCTACCTCAACACCATCGACCCGTGGACGCTGCGCGACCGCGTGGTGGCGCGCCTGGAGGACCTGCGGGCCGACCGGCTCATCGCGCCGATGGCCGTGGGCGAGGAGTGCCCTGATGACGCCCAACCGGCTCCTGTACAACCCGGTCCTCACCGCCCGGCCGTAGGGAGCACCACCCGAGCACGGGAAGCCGGGGCGCGGGGACTCCCAACCATCATGAAACCTTCTTAAACAAAGAACGTCGCCCCAATAAATAATAACAGGATCTCACATATTCTCGGACACTGATTAGCATTAAATGAAAATGCGGGGCTTGAGGCCCCTACCCCATTGCGAGGATCGCAAACTGGGGAGCTTTCCCCGTTGCGAAGATGTTGTCACCGCAATAACATCGTGATCGATATTGCTTCCATCGCAGGCTGAAGCCGACTTGCAGCGAGGTCTTGTATCGCAGTTTCACCGGCAGCACACATCGAGGACTGCCCCCAGCCACGGCAGCTGCTTGTGCTTACCCAGGCCATGGGCCACTCGCCTCACCGTGTGAATAAGCCTCATCTCCTCACACCATAAGAAACGGAGAACTCTTGCGCCTTCTTCCCCGTACTATCTCCAGTGTAGGAGTGGCTCTCGCCACTCTTCCCCTTGCTCTCGGTGCGCTCGCCACCCCGGGACTCACCCCTCAGGCCATCGCGGCTCAGGGGCAGACGGCTCTCGCCTCCCCCCAGCCCCTGCCTACCGCCCAGATCAACGGCGTCGTCTGGGATCAAACGATTGTCGGCAATGTTGTCTACGTCGTCGGCGAGTTCAATCAGGCCCGTCCGGCAGGGATCCCCCGATCAAGCAGAACGAGTCACCACGGTCCAACGCGATGGCCTACGACATCACCACGGGCGAGATGCTGGACTGGGCACCGCAGCTCAACGCCGCAGCCAATGCGATCGAGGCGTCTCCTGACGGCTCCACCCTGTATATCGGGGGGAAGTTCACCTCGGTTAACGGCCAGCCCGCCTCCCGCCTGGCCGCAGTGGACACCGCCGGCCAGTACAAGCCGCTGAATGGCGGCACTCCCGGCGGTGCGGTATCGCCCAACGGGACGGTGCGGGATCTTGAGCTGTCTCCTGACGGCTCCACCCTTTACATGGCTGGACTCTTCACGCAGGTCAACGACCTGGAACGGCTACGCGCCGCGGCTCTTGACCTGAAGACCCAGCAGGTGACCAGCTTCGCCCCCCGGGTCGATGACGAGTCCGAGGTTCGGACCATCACCGTCGCAGCCGACGGGTCGGCAATAGCCATCGGAGGCTCTTTCAAGACCGTCGAGGGGTCTTCCGACGCCTACGGCATGGCCATCCTGGAGAAGGACGGGGCGTTGCGGCACACCAACCTCGCCAAGGACATCAGAAACGCGGGCTCGATGTCAGGCATCATGAGCATGAAGTCGGACTCCAAGGGGCTCTATGGCACCGCCTACTCCATGGAGGGTTTCTTCGAGGGGATGTTTCGCGCAGACTGGAGCACCGGGGACATCAACCTTATGGCCGACTGCCACGGAGACAGCTACGATGTGCTGCCCACCAACGACGTCATCTACGTCTCCAGCCACACCCACGACTGCTCCAATATCGGTGGCGTCCCCGATCGCGCACAAGAAGGGGTCTACTACCACGCCATCGCCTTCTCCAGTGATGCCACCGGAACAGTAGGAACCAACACCGCCAACGGCTACGCCGATTTTGCTGGTCACCCCGCCCCCACCCAGTACAACGAGTTTCTTCCCGGTTTCGCGAATGGCGAGTACACCGCCTCCAAACAGGCCACCTGGACCGTTGAGGGAAATGATGACTACCTCATTTACGGCGGTGAGTTCGTAGCCGTCAACGGAATTTCTCAGCAAGGTCTCGTTCGCTTCTCACTGAAAGGCGACAAGAAGGAGGACAAGAAGGAGGACAAGAAGGAGGACAAGAACGAGGGTAAAAAGCCGGAGGAAGAAAAAGGGAAGAATGACGACAAGAACGACTGGGGTGATCCTGAAGACGACTGGAATGACGAGGAGGATCAGCACGGCTGGGACGAAAGAAACGGTGACCATGACGGCTGGAACAACAACCAGCACGGATGGTGGTGATGATCAATGACATCGACTGAGATCGCTTCGCCGGACCTGGTTCGGGAGTCGCGTACCGATGAGCGGATCATCCGTCGAGGTGCAGGTCGCATGCGTCGACATGCGCCACGCGCTCGGATGCTGATCCTGCCCACCGCCCTGGTACTGGGACTGGGACTGGCCGCTTGCGGCGGCGGAAAGTCCACCGGCAGCACTGCTGCCAGTCCTTCTTCCTCACCATCTGCATCCGCATCCACCAGGGCAAGTGCGAGCGCGAGCACGAGTGCGAGTGCAAGCGCGAGTGCGAGCAGCTCGTCTACTCCCTACTCCCTACCCCTACCCCTTCGCCCTCATCAGCCGCCCCCAGCAGCCCACCGGCCGAGACCCCGGAGCCGACGGAGACCAAGCCGCCGGAGGATACCGCCTCAACAGCCGCGACACCGGACTCCTCGGGCATTGATCCGAACGCCGTGAAGAATGGAGACCTCTCGAAGGACCAGTACGGTGAGGTTTCTTTGGGCGAGACGGTCAATGTTGTTGATGGCGTGTCCATCTCCCTGGGACAGCCCCGGATCGAGGAGCTCACCGGCGGGCCCGGCGAGGTGGCTGGTTCCGGGATCGTCGTTCCAGTCACGCTGACGAACAGTTCGGGAACCGAGATCTCTCTGAGCGGTTTCACGACCTCGGCCAGCTACGGCGAGGGCGATGGAACACCTGCCAATGAGGTCCCCTCGGCTTCAAAGCGAGTGCCCGCCAAGCTGGCTGCAGGTGAGTCGGTGAGCGTCGACAGGGCCTTCGTCGTGCCCGCTGAAGGGCGGAAGAACGTCAAGGTCGTTGTCGACCTGGGGGCCGCCTACCACTCCGCCGTCTTCCGGGGGCCATGGGCTGACCCTCGATCCTTACCATCAGCTTCAGGTGGCGTTCGTCCTCGCTTGAGCGAGGACGAACGCCACCTGAGGCTCGTGGGTACGGCGAGCGCGAAAACGGGCCTCGGCGGCCGCAGCAGCGTCAGCAGCCCAGGGCGCTGCGCTCCTCCGGCCCCACCCAGCCCGAGCGACCCTCCAGGGCGCGGAACCAGCGGGCCAGCGCCGGCCAGAAGGAGATGGACGGCGCCTCGCCACCGGGGTAGTGCTGGCGCCCGCCGTACTCGTAGGACTGGACAGTGGTGAACAGGCGGATGTCGCTGCCGGTGGGCTTGTCGCCGCACAGGTACTGCCCGATGGCGACGACGGCGGACAGGGCCGGCCCGTCGAGCATCGTCAGGCCGTCCTCGCGGGAGGCCTCCATCCGGGTGGCCCGGGCCAGGAGGGTGTCGATGACGTCGAAGCCCACGAGGACGCCGTTGGCCGCCGCCGCGGCCTTCTCCGGGTCCTGGGAGTGGGTGGCCACCGCGTGGCCGACGTTGATCTGCGAGCCGATCCACTTGTCCCAGGCGTCGGTGGAGTTACGGCGGTTGAGCGGGTAGAGGTCCGGGGCGCCCTCGCGGTGGAGGTCCCACCAGGCGGTGGACAGGTCGAAGAGCAGGTCGCCGGAGTCGTCGCTGACGACCTCGCCGGTGGTGGTGTCCACCAGGGCCGGGACGGTGGGGGGAGGCTCGTAGCCGGGGGTCTTCGCGTAGACATCGGCCAGCGAGCGGGCGCCGAGCTCCGGGTCGACGCCGGGCTCGCCGTCGGGACCGGTCAGCTCCCAGTACCCGTCCGCACCCTTGCCGTAGGTCCAGGACACGGGGATCGCCTCGGTCAGGCCCAGCAGGCGCCGGGCGATGAGGACGCGGCGGCACCACGGGCAGGCCCCTGACGCCACGAGTCGATAGCGCCCCGCCTCCACGGGCAGGTCGCCGCTGGGTACGAATCGGTGTGAGACTGCGATGGCCAAGGGGTGCCTCCCGGGAGGGTCGTCGAGGGGTCGTGGTGCCCAAGGCCTATCATTCCTTGCGCGTCGGCCACCGTCACCCGATTCACACGAGGCGGAATCTCGCACTCCGCACCCGCCGACGGGGACATTCTCGACTCAACGGGGGCATCCTGCGCGTTCGGGTGCAGGATTCCTATCCCCGACGGCGTCGAACGCCCCCGCCCGGAACAACACGCCCGCGGCGGCGTCGAACGTCCCCGGCCACGGGCCAGGGAGGGGCTGCATCGCGGGCCGGGAACCGCGCCCCGGGATCAGCGCAACGTCTCCTCGATGGAGGCCACGAACTCCAGGGCGTCGTGACCGTCCCAGTGCGGCTCACCGAGCAGGTCGCGCACGCGCGCGCAGGCGGCCAGGGCCTCGTCGCGCTCACCGCGCTCGGCGTGCAGGCGGGCCAGCATGCACAGGGCGCGCGAGGCCGAGTCGCGGTCCTCGGTGTCCATGTAGCCGTCGTAGGCGGACTCGCAGTGCTGGACGGCCTGCCAGTTCTGGCCGGTGCGCCACAGGATCCAGGCCATGTCGTCGTGCCAGTCGCCGATCTCCCAGGCCGAGGAGTAGCCCTCGGTGTCGGCCACGCCGGCGAAGGCCTGGCGGGCCTCCTCCATGATCTCGCGGGCTCGTCGAGCCGCCCCCGGGCCATGGGCAGGGTGAGGTCGTCCACCAGCGCCCTGGCCGAGCGGCGCAGCGCCCGCCCCCGGTCCAGGCAGCCCTGGTCGGTGCGGGTGTCCTCCAGGTCGGCGGCCTGGCGGAACAGGGCGGCGGCGCGCACATTGTCCTTGAGGTTGGAGGCGGCCATCGCCGCGTGCGAGAGGTACTCCGCCGCCAGCGCCCGGCGCCCCTGGTCCTGCAGTATCCGGGCGGCGGCCAGCGAGTGCTCGGCGACGCTCTCCTCCTCGCCCATGGCCATGCCGGTCTGGGCCAGGAGCCGGTGCAGGTACAGGGCGATGCTCTCGGCCCCGGAGCGCTGGGCCAGGGACAGCGCGGACTCCAGGATCTCGGCGCTCTCCAGGTAGCGCTCGGAGGCCTCCAGCGCCGAGCCCAGGGACAGCAGGGAGGCCACGGCGTACAGGGTGATGCCGGCGGCCAGCATGATGTTGGCCTGCTCGCGGAACTGGGCGATGGCCTCGTCGAACTGGCCCACCTCCATCGAGGAGATGCCCAGCAGGCGCCGACCGCGGGCCGCCAGGACCGGGGAGACCTTCTCGTGGCGGCGCATGACCTCCTCGGCCAGGAGGCAGCCGTCGTAGACGTCACCGCACTCGGCCAGGACCTCGGCCCGGGCCATGTCGAGGATGTCGTCCATCCGCTCGGCGTGGCGGTCCTCGGGGACGGCGTCGGCGGCGCGGGCGACGACCTGGATCGCCCCGAGCGCCTCGTCCTTGGCGTGCAGGTCGGTGAGGACCGAGGCCCCCACGAGCAGGGCGTCGGCGGCCAGGACGAGGGAGTCGGTGCCCCCGGGGTCGAGCAGCTCGGTGGACACCAGGTCCTCGACCTGGGCCTCGATCTGCCCGATGAGGGAGGTGGCCCGCTGCAGGCGCCGGTCGCGCTCGGGATCCTGGGAGCGCTCGGCGATGGAGTCGGCGGTGATCTCGTTGTCGAGGTTGAGCAGGTCCACGTAGTGGGCGCCCAGCGGCCCGAAGGCCAGCTCGATGAGGGGGCGGATCCGCAGGCGCTCGGCGATGGCCTCGTCCATCTCGGTGCGGCAGGTCATGGCGGCGGCGCGCAGCAGTCCGGTGTGGTACTCCAGGCCCGGGATCTCCTCACCGATCGGGGGCAGCAGGTCGCGGGTGGCCACCTGGTCGACGACGTACCAGTAGTCCATCGTCGAGGAGCCGATGGTACGGCGGTGGTCGACGTAAGCGGCGCACCGCCTCCTCCCCGTTGCGCACCGGTCGGGGCCGCACGAGGTCCACCAGGGGGAAGGGCTCGTCGCCCCCTTGGTGGCTGGTGGCGGTGCGTCCGGCACGGGCGCGTCGGCCCGCCGCCTCCTGGCTCGGCGACGTCGTGCGGAGGGCGTGCTCCTGGACCAGGCCGTTGTCGTCGGTCACGAGACCCAGGAGGGAGGCGACGTCGGGTGCGGCGCCGTCCTCGTCCACGGTCAGGCTCGTCTGGGCCGGCTCTGGCAGCTCCTCGGAGGGCTCCAGGAGGTCGACCTCCACGCCCAGCCCGTGGACCGCGCCGGGGGCGGCGTCGAAGGCGGCCCGAACCAGGGAGCGCTCGAGGTGGTCGGAGATGGTGGAGTTGCCGTTGCGCACGTCGAACTGCTGGGCCAGGCGCGGGCCCAGCCGGTCATCTCGGCGTAGACGCGCGAGATGGTGGTGGAGGCCTCCAGACCCGGCAGCGGGTACCACAGGTCGGCGGACGGGACCTCGACGCCGAGGGCCTCCTCACCGCGGCCGGCCCGCTCCGCCTCGCGCAGCACCAGGCTCATGCCGCGCAGGGCCGACAGCAACACGTAGGCGGACTCGGCCTGGGCCAGCCAGGACAGGTGACGGCGCAGGATCTCCAGGCCCCGGTCCACCCGCCCCACGAGGGCCAGGTACTCCAGGTGGTAGGCCAGGGAGATGAGGGCCTTGGGGCTGCGGCGGATCTCCCGGTAGGAGCGCAGGTGCGCCTCCCAGGCCGCCCGGGGCCGACCGGAGGCCAGCAGGGGCAGCAGCGCGAGGGACTGCGTGGTCTGGGGCTGCACGGAGCAGCTGACGGCGCCGGTCAGCACGGGCACGGCGGTGGCCACGGCCAGCTCCCAGGCCTCGGTGCGGTAGGCGAAGGCGACCTGGCGCATCGGGTCGCAGCCCTCGCAGTCGGCGTTCTCGTCGCGGTGGGTGGCCCGCCAGGCGGCCAGCTCCTCGGCGGCCTCCTCCTCGAGTCCCAGCAGGCCGGCGACCGAGGCGCGCTCGCCGTGAACGACGTGCATGGAGGCGCCCTCGGCGCGGTAGAACTCCTCGAGGCTGGCCTCGAGCTGGCGCACCTTGTCCTTGGAGACCTTGGGGTTGGCGCCGGCCACGGCCACCGCCCACTTGAAGTGCCAGTGCAGGGTGCGTACCTGGGCGCTGTCGAAGGCCTCGGGGTGGCGCTGGTAGCGGCCGAGGTTCCACGCGAAGGGCGACAGCGCCTTCCATGCCTCGTTGCCCTGCTGGTAGGCCTCGGTCAGGGCCAGCCGGGTGGCGATCCGCAGGTCCTCGTCGCCCAGTGCGTCCGCCCAGCTGACGGCCTCCGCGATGAGGGCCGAGGTCTGGGGGCCGTGACCGAGGGCATCGGCGTAGGCCAGACGCTCGAGGATGTCTTCGCGTGTGGTCATGGAGTCTGTCCTTCCGGGCGGAGCCTGACGTTGCACCGTCATGAGGCGAAGGCTTCCACCGTGTGCTGCAAGAACGCACGGAATGCGATCCGCGCACCCCAGGGACGCCGTGGGAGGAGCGTCGTCCCGCACCGCTCACCGGTGAACGGTGGCATGGGCATATCGGGCTCCTTTCGTCCAGAGGGCGGTTGTCCGACGTCCAGTGTTACCGAACAGTTATAGAATCCGCTACTGCAACGGCCAGCGGCAACTCGGCCGCGGGGCATGTCTGAAGCCGGAGCAACGTCCGGACCGGCCGGCTCCAGGACCGGGCACCCCGACGGCGACTCCCACCACTCCAGTGTTTCCAGCGGGTGCCGCAGCGCCGGGTCCGCGAGACCCGCGCGTGCTAGGACACGAGCAGGGGCTTGGAGGTGTCGGTTGTCTCAACCCCGGTTCCGCCCTCAGTATCACCCGGGGCACCGGGGCCCGGCCCGTCGACGACGGCCGCCATCTCCACCGTCGCATCCGACATGTCAGCGGGCATGCCCTCGACCATCGCACCCGCAGGTGTCTGCGCGCTCTCGTGCACCGGCTCCCCTCCCGTCGCCGCGGCAGTACCGGTGTCACCGGTGGGCCGGATGGGCTGGGGCGCATCGGGCAGGGCGATGACGGTCGCCCCGGTCGCCCTCACCGTCAGTCTCAGTCTCCGGCTCGCTCTCGGCCTGGGGCTCGGGTTCGATCTCGGTCTCAGCCTCCGGCCCGACGGCGGGCCACTCGTCGGCATCGGCATCTTCGGCAGCAAGAAGGCTGAGGACCTCGCGCAGGGCGCCGTCGATGCCCTCGAGGATGAAGTCCATGGTGCCGGCGAGCTGGGCGTCGTCGAGCCCGACCCCGATGTTGGTGAGAGCCTCGGCGCACAGGGCCAGGCCGGCGTCGTCGACCTCGGTGTAGAGGGCGGGGATGAGCCGGCCGCTGGAGACCTCCTGGGCCACGGCGCGCACCCGCGAGAGCGCCGCGGCTCCCGGGAGGGCGGCGGCGAGCCGGTGGTGGGCGCGCACGACGAGGATCCGGCGGTCGACCACCATGAGCACGTAGTCGAATCCGGACATCGAGGAGCGCACCACTCCCTCGGACAGGTCGATGTCGTAGCGGTGACCGCGCGCGGCCATCCAGGCGGCGAGCCGCCTGAGGGTCACGGTCGGGGTCACCGACCCCTCCGGCTGATTCCACCAGGCCATCAGTCCTCCTCCCAGGTGACGAGCTCGGGGAAGCGCTCCTCCACGGCGGAGAAGAAGGCGCGGGTCATGCCCAGACCCATGTCCATGAAGGCGTCGAGCTGGGCCTCGCTCATGCCCGCACCGACGTAGGCCACCATCTGGGTGCTCAGCAGGAGCAGGCGCGGGTCATGGGCGGGGGTGACGGCCAGGTCCGGGCCGTAGGTGGAGCGGTGCTGGGCGTCGATGAAGGCGCGCATCTCATCGAGGCGCTCGGCTTCCGGGCGTCCGCGCCACATGCCGGCCACGACGAGGGCGGCCTCCTCGTCGTGGAGGTAGACGCCGATGTCGCAGCCCGGGAAGCCCATGAAGACGGCGCCGTCCTCCTCAGGGCCGGCGGCGATACCGTGCCGGGACAGCCAGGTCTCCACCCTGTCCAGGGTCAGAGCCGGTTGCGCGCTCATGGGATCTCTCGCCTCCTTCCCGGTACGGGGCGTGGTGCGGGTTCGGTGCGGATGGCGCCGCCTGGGGTGTGCGGCGCGACTGGTTGTCCGGCTCAGGGCCGGTGGTGGCACAGGACGAGCCGTCAGAACTCGATGTCGGAGGCGATGTCCGCGACCGTGTCGACCTGGCCGGCACCAACCTGTGCGCTGCGCACGCTACCCGCAGATGCCCCCCGGCCCCTAGTCGAGCCCGGGGCGCCGACGGCGTCGGGCCAGTTCCCCCTGGCCGATCCCGCAGGCCCGGCTGGTCCGGCGGGGCCTGCGGAGGCGGTGGGGCCACCAGGACCGTCCGGGAGTCGCCCCAGCGCCTGGTCCAGGGAGCGGCCCAGGACACTGGAGGCCGATTCGGCCAGGGTCAGGCACCGCGAGTCCATCTGCTCGGAGGTCTTGTAGCCGCGACGGCCGGCGGCCGGGCCTCGTCGTCCTTTGCCGGTGCGGGCAATGGGCTCGTTGCGCCCCGCGCGGGTGCGCTGGGCAGCGCCGGAGGCGGCGGCGCCTGCTCGCCCGTCCGCCCTGGCAGCGGATGACCGGGAGGGGGAGGAGCTGTCTTGGGACTTCTTGCGGAAGCCGACCATGGTGGTCCTTTCGGGAATGGTGTCGAACGGCGTCGGGCCGGGCGGATGGGCGGGTAGGAACGCTAGCGGGGCACCTCGCAGGAGAGCTGGTCGGCGGCGTGGGCCTGCTGGCTCCACAGCTCCTCGGTGAAGGTGTTGTCCAGGATGGAGCGGGCCAGGGGCTCGTCGGGGCGCATGATGTCGTGCACCGTCTGGAGGATGAGCTGGCGGCGGTCGTCGAGGCCCTCCTGGCCCAGGATCTGGGCCGAGCGGCCCAGGGCGCCCATGAAGTTGACGTACTCCATGGCGTGGTACTGGGGGGAGACCTCGTCGGGGCGCAGCTGGTGGGTGCGGGTCTCCAGAGCGTTGCGCACGTCGCGGCGCAGGGCCTCCTGGCCGCCCTCGGAGCGCACGTAGAAGGGCAGCAGACGGTTCATCATGAGGTGGTGGGCGATGGCGTAGTCGACGTAGTAGAAGAAGGCCAGGCCCACTCCCTCCTCGGCGGACTGCTCGGACTCGGACTTCTGCCACTCGGCGTAGCAGGTGGTCTTGGCAACCTCCTTGGCCCAGGTGGGTGCGGCCACCATGGCCGGGGTGGGCTGGAAGGCCACGCGCGACTTGCAGCGCGGGCAGGTGATGAACACCGGCATGTGGTAGAGCTCGGGCAGCGGCACCGGGTCGCCGCACTTGTCGCAGGTGAAGGAGAACTGGGCCTGGCGCCAGTCGGTCATGGCCCGGTTCCACTCCTCGCGGGCCTGCTCGGCACGGCCGGGGGCGAACACCTCCTCGATGATGTTGCGCAGTCGCACCTCGAAGCTGCCCACGAGGTTGGCCGCGTCCTGGAGGCGGGCGGAGAGCTGACGGTCCTCCTCGATGGACAGGTCGGCGTCGATGTCCAGGAAGGGGGCGAAGTGCTTGGCGAAGACCCGCTGGGCCTTGGTGTGCAGGAACATGATCTGGGCCTCGACCTCCGAGCGGAAGGCTGAGACGGAGGCCGGGTCGGTGATCTGCATCTCCATCGCGGTGCGGGCCGAGCTGACGCCGAACTCCCGGGCGCGAGCCTCCAACCGGTCCAGGTAGGTGCTCAGGCGCTGAGTGAGTGCCTGAAGCCGCCGGTAGTAGCGGACGTAGGCGGACATGTCAGGCTCCTTGCGGTGGAGGATCGGGATTATCACTGAGGAAGGCGCCGATTGCCGAGGCTGTGGACACGCGACCTCGGGGTCGGCGACAACGCCGACGCGCGAGCCCGGCGCAGAGGCACCCGCGACTGCCAGCACTGTGGATGCTACTCAACTGGAGACTTCAACTGCGACCTGTTCGTGATCTTCTGACGGCGCAGCGCCCGGCATTCGGACGCGGTTCCCCCTTGCCATTCCTCCGTCAACGACGGCTTCTCCTCCGCCCACAACGGCGATGCCACACAGGAGAAAAGTCCCGGTAGGAACCGCACCGAGGCGGGCCCGGAAACATCAGCGGGTGACAAGGATCACGGTGTCGCTGCGGACACAATTGGCCTGGTCATGACCTACCTCAAGATCTTTCCGTGACCCACAGGTGGCCCAACGCCCTTCAACCGTGCGGTCGCAGGGTAAGCCGCGCGTTCGTACCCTCTACCCCTCGAACGTGCGACATAAGGTACGACCACGACGTCAGAATCTCACTGCACGACGGCGCGGGTGCGGGAACCTCAGATGACGAGGCCGCCTACAGCTCCGCAGCCTTCTGGAGGATGGCGGCCTCGTCATGGCCAGTGTTACCGCCATGCTGGGGTGTCCAAGTACCGTCCTTGCAGGTGAAGCTCAGCCAGTAGTCGTTGTCGCTGGAGAGGCCTCTTTGCACCTTGCCGTTGAGCTGGAGCGCGTTCAGTCCTGCGATGCGGCAGTCGGAGACTGCGTGGACCACAGGGGGCTGCTGCCTCGAGCGTGAGGCCTTTGCGCTCGTCGGTGACTAGGCCGGTGACGGATAGGGTGTCGTCGTCGAGGTCGATGGTGCCGGTAGGGCTGGCCTGCCCGGCGGCGGTGATGAGCTGGTCAAAGGGTGGGTTGCTGAACTGACCGTCGGTGTTGCTGGTGGAGGTGACCTTCCAGCCGTTCATGGGTGAAGGTCTGAGAGGATTCGGGGCCGATCGGGTCGGTAATGGATGAGGGGACGGTGCTGACTGTTCCGTAGTCGGCCTTAATACTTCCGTCGGGTTCGCTTCGAGTGATGGTCTTAGCTTCACCAACTGGGCTCAGGTCGCGTCGGATTTGAGCGCGGATGTTGTCGGGGCTGTCATCGCAGCTGAAGTTGACCGTGATGTCGCTGCCGTTGAGCTTCCAGGACAAGGTGGCGCTGAGTGGTACCTGGCTGGTGTCGGCCTTCTGATGGGTGGAGGCCAGGAGTTCGGCAGCCTGGTCTACGCTGGTTTCGTCCTTGAGACGAGCCTTGACCTGTGCGATGGGGCCGTAGCCGGAGGCGGCGTAGGCATAGGAGACCTTAGCGGATATCACCTCGGGGCTTGATGAGAGGTGGTGGGCTGCTGAGCGGGCCACAGTTCTGGCTCGCAGGCCGCCGATACCAATATCTGGGTCCAGGCTGGCTGCAATCCAGTAGAGGAACCCACCGACCACCACCAGCACTACAGCCAGCATCACATACCCCTTTTTAAGGAAGCCACGAATTCGTTTATCATCGGGGGCGATGGAAAGCGTATTACTTCGAGGTACTTCACTCTGGTCATCCTCAACGAGAAGACCGCTAGAGGCAGGCGAAATTGCACCGTCGCCCTGAGGGGTTGAAGTCGAGTCGCTTGAATCTAAATCTTCAGTTGCTTTGTTGTGCAAAATATGCCTTCAAGAAATGTTGGGGCGCTCCAGCATCCGTCGGAACTGTAGACAACTAGTTTGTCATTAATAAGGAATGTGGTTCGATTTCAACTGGCCTTCTGGTGGATCTGTTTTCTGAGGTGGTTGCGTGTCTCTATCTATGAGAAAGCAGAAGGGTTTTGTGTTGCTGACTTACTGGATTCCGATGGAGTTATGGTCGATATGAGTAGACTGCTGGTTGCGCAATATTTGACTGATGCCTTCCAGGGAGGTAGTGCCTTTTTTGGTGTAGGATGAATGTCCGGTGGATTCCGTTAAATCGCCAGTTGCATGTGTGTCTAAGGAAGTGAAATCGGAATCTGGGTGGGACGTTGGGCTTCCTCCATATCGCCCCTGACATTGCCACGACGTCGTCCCCTGTCGCGACTGCACTCATATGATCCGGTAGCATTCCCAGATCAGATGCGTCAACAGAAGTGACTCCAGGCGATCCCCAGACCACCACATCATCTGGAGCACCCGACTCCTGTAAAGCGTATCCCGTGGCAGTCGAGCCATATGAGTGGCCTGCCGCGACCAGGCGAGGGTCTCCGTGGTGGGTTTCCTGCAGGCCATCGTAAAAGCTTGCCAAGTCGGGTCCGGCGCTCTCTGCTTCCTTGGGGCTAAGGACCGATGAGTCGGTGCCGCGCACTGTCTCTGACCAGTTAGGTGCGTCATACCCCAGCCAGGTCACGGCCGCTGCGGTTTCTTGCCCTTTATCTCCTGACTTCCATGCGAGCCCGGACCCGTCAAGAATATTCTCGGAGTTCCTAACAGAGCTTCCCGTTGATCCGTCTTTACCAAACAGCCCAGGGGTAGCTTGTGTAGTCATGCCAGGCGTGAAGACCATGACGTGATCTGCATTATCTATATCCCCTGAACCTACAGCTGCACGGAAATGATCTCCAGATGAATCGTCAAGGAGAAGGAGTGTGCGTCCCGCAGCTTTGCTTTCCTCGCTGTTGAGTGATGCGGATATGTTATTGAGTTCTTCTTGCTTTCTCAGCAGCGCCTCGTACTCTGGATTAGGTGTCTCTGTGTAGTAGCCGGACCCACCAGCGGTGGGGTGCCATGTCAATGTTGTCTTGGGTTGAAAATCTGCGACCTTTTGATCCATCTCCTTCTGTTTGTCCGCTAGCCATACCATGTTGGCGTTGTGTCGATCTGATGAGGGGATTCCATTGACGTTTCCGATCCAAGAAGGATGTTTATTAATGATGTGCTGTTGCAGTCCGGGACTCAGTGATGTCCACCAGTCGTTCACCTGGCTGGGCGTCCAGTTCGGGTTCGGCGGCTTGTCTCCATGGTTGACCACTTCGGGGCTCGGACCGTTCGCCGTGTCGTCTAGGGCGGCAATCGCATCGTAGGCCGATGAGATGAATGTGATCGTGTCACCTGCTTGTTCAACAAGTCGGTCACGCTCTCGCTCATAACCCCAGATCAGTTGGCTAACATCGCGACTGCGAGCCTCACTGTCGGTGTTGCCCGTCTCGGATGGTGTTATTGCTCCAGTTTCGGATATCTCTAAGTCGTCTCCTTTTATCCTGGCAACGAGATTGTGGGCAGCATTGCCAATGATATTTACGGTGTTTGAGGCGTCTTTGAGGTCGTTACCGGCCTTGCTCAGTCCGGTCCACAGATCGTCGGCGTCGTCGGCCAAGATCCGCCGTGCCTTGGCCTCTGCCTCGAAGGTCTTTCCGGACAGGCCATCGCCCAATCCGTCTTTTTTGAGATCGGTGTTGACCTGTTCGTACTTGTGTGAGGTGGCCACCAAGGCGTCGCCTGCTGTATTGAGGTTGGTGCCATCCCAGGACAGGAGATCATTGAACGTAACCACGGGGTCCTCCGAAAGGGTAAATTGCTTGAATCATTAAGGGAAGTATGTCAAGTGAGTTAGCAGTGTCTGACGTGGTTCAGCTGTGGCCGCTCTTCGGGGTGCAGGCTGCTGCGCCGTCGGCCGCCTTGAGCTGGTTGGTGGCGTTGTAGATCCCGTTATGGTGATTCGTCAGCCTGTTGGCGAAGGTGGTACGGGCCTTGGAGACCGCGTCCGCCGCCGTTGACGCCTTACCAGACAGTCCTCCACCCGTCAGGCCGTTCGCCGAGGAACGCACATCACTGTCGCCTCCCGACCCGTTCACCTCACTGATGCAGTTCTCCACCTCCGAACGGATCTTCGACGTCGTCTCCTCACAGGTCTGCAGATCAGCCACCTGCCCCCGTCCTTCCTCGTCACGACGAAAACCGCCTCAGGGCTATCGAGTCACGGCCGCCACAGCGAACCGACCGAACATACGATAACCAACAATCGGCGGCCGCGGGGGACTTATGAACGGCGAATTTCTCCCCAAGATCCGAGATCCCTACTGAACATGACAACCAATAAGCATGGTGATCACGACCAGCACGTCCGCGAGCCACCCCACAGAGCCAGCCAGTACTTGCAGCCACCCATTGCATCCAAACCAGCCTGGAACAGGGGAAACACGCCTCGCAGGCACTTGCGGATGCAGCTCAAAAGTCCCTCCCTCTCCTTCGCCGGTGAGCCCCGGCAGCTCCCGCACCGGTGTTTACAGACGGGCGGTGCGAGGCGGCGTCGAGACGCAAAGTAAGGCGCGTACCGGGAGCGTGGGGGCGCCGGGTCAGGGCGGTGGCACGGGCCGCCTCACGATCGGCATGGGCGTCGGCCCCGATGCCGGGCTGTCCGCCCGACCCCGCCAGCTCGGCGAGCCGCTCGGGGTCGAACTCGACCTCCACCTCCCACTGGCCGCGGCGCAGTCGCGAGGCCAGCACGGTGGCCGGCAGCATCTCCGTCTGCACGGACCCTGCCCCCTGCAGCCCGGCTCCCACACGGCCTCTTCCACGACGCAGCGCGCCGGGGGCGAGGGCGAGGCTCGCCGACGACGTCGAAGCCCAGGGAACCGCGCCACCTTGCGGCTGCCGGGGTCGGCCCACAGACGCTGGGGAGTGTCCAGGCGCAGGAGGCGACCGGCCTCCATGACGCCGACCCGGTCGGCCACGGTCACGGCCTCGTCCTGGTCGTGGGTGACGTAGAGCGCCGTGGTGCCGCCCTGACGCAGGATGGTGCGCACGTCGGTGGCCAGCTGCTCGCGCAGGGCCCGGTCCAGGGCGGACAGGGGCTCGTCGAGCAGCAGGAGCCTCGGCGCCGGGGCCAGCGCCCGGGCCAGGGCCACCCGTTGTGCCTGCCCGCCGGACAGGGTCGTCACCCGACGCCGCTCGAAGCCGGGCAGGCCGACGAGCTCGAGCATCTCGCGCACCCGCTCACTGCGCTGGGCGCGCGGCAGGCCGGTGAGCCCGTAGGCGATGTTGCTGCCGACGTCGCGGTGCTCGAAGAGCTGGCCGTCCTGGAACATGAGGCCGAAGCCGCGCTTGTGGACGGGTACGCGCACCATGCTCCGCCCGTCCCAGGCGACCTCGCCGTCGGCCACGTCCTCCAGGCCGGCCACCGCCCGCAGCAGGGAGGACTTGCCCGAGCCCGAGGCCCCCAGGAGCGCGACAACCTCGCCGGCAGCCACCTCCAGGTCGACGCCGTCGACGGCGCGCAGGTCCCCGTAGGCCACCGCGAGCCCGCGCACCGACAGGCCCGCAGAAGCGCTGGTGTCACTGGTAGTCGGGCTCATGGCCGCTCACCTCCGTCCGTCCTGGGCCCGCGAGCCCGGGCCGTCTCGTTGTTCTCGCCTGTGGTACCCGCCGAGTGCCGGCCGGCATCCGTGGAGGCCGCGCGCTGCGGGGCCGTCTGATGCGCCGACGCCCTGTCCGACCTCGACGTCGCACCCGCGCGCCCGCCCCGCCCGGGACCGAGCCGGGTCTGGAGCCACTCGCAGCCGAGCATGACGGCGGCACTGCCCACTGCCAGGACCACGCCCCCGGCCAGCGCCATCCCCTGGTTCTGGGAGCCGGGGCTGCCGATGAGCCGGTAGACGACCACCGGCAGGGTCGGCTCCTGGGGGCGGGCCAGGAACGACGTCGCCCCGAACTCCCCCAGCGACGTCGCCAGGGCGAAGCCGGCCGCCAGCCCGCCGGCGCGCAGCAGCTGGGGACCGTCCACGGTCAGCAGCACCCGGCCGGGTCCGGCCCCCAGAGCGGCGGCCGCCTCGCGCTGGCGCGGGTCGATGGCGCGCAGCGCCGGCAGCAGGGTGCGCACCACGAGCGGGACGGCCACGACGGCCTGCGCCAGCGGCAGGATCCACCAGGAGCGGGTCAGCGCCAGCGGCGGGCGCGCCAGGGTGATGAGGAAGCCGAAGCCGACCGTCACGGCGGAGACGCCCAGCGGCAGCATGAAGGCGGCGTCGAGCCCGGTGATGATTCGGGCGAGCGCCCGGCTGCGGGGTCGGCGCGAGACGACCAGGCACACCGCCACCCCCAGGGTCAGGGCGATGGCCGCGGCCGCCACGGCCACGCTCACCGAGTTGGCGGCCGCCTCCCAAACGGTCACGAGCATGGCGCTGCGCCCGCCGGTCGTGCCCAGGTCGGTGTAGTTGGCCAGCGTCCAGGCACCGTCGCGCTGCAGGGAGCGCGCCACCAGCACCGCCATCGGCGCCACCAGCAGCCCCCCGACCGTGATGGCGGTGACCGCGAGCGCGGGGGCGTCGGCGGCGCGCAGCCGTGGGGCGGGCACCTCGGTGCGCAGGCGCAGGCGCGTCTGGGTGACGGCGCGCGCCCGCTCGGCCACCCACAGGGCCAGGGCGATGACGCCGAGCTGGACGACCGACAGGACGGCGGCGCCCCGCAGGTCGAGGTACTGGGTGGTCAGCCGGTAGATCTCGGTCTCGATGGTGCCGATCCCCACCCCGCCGAGCACGAGCACCACCCCGTAGGCGGTGGCGCAGAACAGGAAGGTCAGGAGGCCGCTGAGGCGATGGCGGGGGCCAGGGCGGGCAGGGTGACGGTGGCGAAGGCCCGCATCGGCGAGGCCCCCAGCGCCCGGGCGGCCTCCACGGCGCGCGGGTCGAGCCGCGACCACATGGTGCCCACGGTGCGCACCACGAGCCCGTAGTTGAAGAAGGCCAGCGCGGCCACGACCGCGGTCAGGGTCCCGTCCAGGTTCAGGGCCTCCAGGGGACCGCCGCGGGTGACCAGGGCGTGGAAGGCGACGCCGACGACGACGCTGGGCAGCACGAAGGGCACGGTCACCACCCCGCGCAGCAGGTCGCGGCCGGGGAAGGCGCGCCGGTAGAGGACGAGGGCTCCCGGGGATGCCGAGGGCCACGCACACGGCGGTGCCCAGTACCGCCTGGGTGAGGGTCTGCGTGAGGATCCGCCAGGTGCGCTCGCGGGCCAGGACCTCACTGAAGCCGGTCAGGTCCAGGACGCCGTCGGGGGCGAGGCCGCGGCCCATGAGTGTGGCCACGGGCCAGGCGAAGAAGACCGCCAGGAAGGCCAGCGGGCCGACGACGGCCAGGGTCCAGCCGGCACGCTCGCCCCAGCCGGGCCGGGGGCCGCCGGCGCGTCGGGCAGTGGCGTCGGCCCCGGCCGGCAGTCCGGCCGCCCCCGGTACCGGTACCGGAGAGGCTTCGGCGTCGGGCCGCGCAGCGGCGTCGGCGGCGGTCTTCTCGCCCGGCGCGCTCACTTGCCGACGGCCTCGGTCCAGGTGTTCAGCCACTCCTCGCGGTGGGTGGTGATCTCCTTGGGGTCGACCTTCACCGGCGACTTCGACAGCGGCCCGAACTTGGTGAGGGGCTCGGGCAGGGCGGCGTCGGGCAGGACCGGGTACATGTACATCTGGCCGGGGATGTCCTCCTGGACGGCCTTGGAGAGCATCCACTCCACGAAGGCCTTGCCGCCCTCGGGGTTGGCGGCACCCTTGAGGACCCCGGCGTACTCGACCTGGCGGAAGGCCGTGTCCAGCAGGGCGGAGGTGGAGCTGGAGCTCTTGTCCTTGGACACTGTGAAGGAGGGCGAGGAGGCGTAGGAGACGACGATGGGATAGGTGCCCTTGCCGCTGCCGGAGAAGTCGGTCTCGTAGGCGGCGCTCCAGTCCTCGGCGATCCGGGCGCCGTTGGCGACGAGCTGCTTCCAGTAGTCGGCGAAGGAGCCGGCGCCGAAGTGGCCGATGGTGGCCAGCAGCCAGGCCATGCCGGGCGAGGAGTTCGTGGGGTTGATGGCTACGAGCAGGCCCTTGTACTCGGGCTTGGTGAGGTCCTCGAAGGTGGCCGGGGGCGTCAGGCCCTTACCGGTGAAGTAGCCGGTGTCGATGTTGAGGCAGACATCGCCGACGTCGATGGGCGCCAGGGCCGGGGTGTCGGCGACGACGTAGCTCTCGGCGCCCTTGGGCAGGGTGACGGTGGCGGAGGTGTCGATGACGCCCTGGTCGAGGGCGCGGGTGGCGTAGGTGTTGTCGATGCCGAAGACGGCGTCGCCCAGGGGGGCGTCCTTGGTCAGGACGAGCTTGTTGACCAGAGCGCCGGCGTCCCCGGAGGTGGCGATCTTGAGGGTGTAGCCGGTCTCGGAGGTGAAGGCCTTCATGAGGTCGTCCGAGACGTGGAAGGAGTCGTGGGTGACGACGGTGACGGTCTGAGGTCGGCCTGGGAGCCGGCCTTCTTGCCCTTGCCGCAGGCGGCCAGGCTCAGGCCGACGGCGCCGGCGGCGGTTCCGGCAAGAACGGCGCGGCGGCTGAGGGCCGGGCGGGCCCGGCCAGGGCGGCGGGTGGACTGGATGCTCATGCGTGCCTCCTGGATGGTTCTCCGGAGGGCCCGGACGCCGTCTGCGGCGCGCCGGGGAGATGGTCTCGACTTCCTTCGCCGGTACTCAACCGGAGCAGGTTCGAGGGTCTGCGGGCTTCCGCACTCTCAGCGCCGTCGGTGTCGGCCCGTCGGCCAGTGGTGGCCGGACCGACGACGGGGCGCTCCCTGTCGTTGCAGGTCAACTCGTAGTTCGAGGGCGCCCGTCGACACCAACTCGGATCACCAAAATAGTCAATGAAGATTATTTACGGAAGTCAGCCCACCTCCCGATAGCTCTACACCCTCGATCTCCGATGCGTCAGGACCACAAATCCAGCAAGAGCTGCACATCTCCAATCCCCCACCCAACGTCACACACCCACTCAAACCCACACCGCTGCAACGCACCCAAGTCAACCTTGAACTTCACAGCCATGAACAGCCAGACAACCAGCCCCACACAGTGCTGAGCCACTAAGCACACACAACCTCAGCACAATTTACTCATTCCATCTGCACTCTCACAGACCCAATAAAGCCAGAACGACCGGAAGAGCGCAATCCACCGAATCCACCACTCACCTGAGGTATCACAGACACCATGTAACCTCACCCAAAGGATCATCCTCTCGCACGATTACTGCCATTACGAACAAGGACCGCTAACACAGAGAAAACAGAGGGTCGGTAACGCACACACTGAACCAGCGTCCAGAAAACAAGCTGCACCCCAGACTCGTCAACCACCCCCTCGCCACTAACCCACATACACCTCCCACCTAGAGACGCCCGAAGCAACTAGAAACAGCAGAAGCAACAGAAGCAACAGACTGTGACCAAACAACCAACAAAAACCACCGTAATTTTTGTTATAAACACCCCCACAGCCCCCTACACCACGAGAAGAGCACCCACAACCCACGAAACCTCCACCAAGGCCGACGACCCTAACCTCACCCCTCCCAAGTCAATCTATCTCACCTCTTACAGCACAAATTCAGGAGACTCACATTCACAGCCAGACCACACCCCAACCCTCCCAGACACAAGACCCCACCCTCCCACAGCAAGGAGACTCGACTTTTTCCCTGTATTACAAAGAAAGGTACCTGTCGCCCAAGGATGTCTGGCGACAGTAGCGGGTAGTTTTCGGTTCACGTGCGAGATCTGTCAACTGCAAATCAGGCTATGTGTTCGATCTCACAATATGCTCACTCAAAGGTGCCTACTAGGTGAAGTAGAAGCAAGTTTCCTTTGGAATTGCTAAGAAATCACTTCGGGAATGCATCCTAAGAACCTCTAGAAGAGTAGATGTATACAATTTTTGCGCCCCATAAGTATTGACACCGGAACACGACTCATTGTATTATCGATTTACACCTATTGAGAATAGTCTCAAAGACTGATCAGATCGGGAGACCGTGATGACGAGGACGCACTCCTGGGCTATCACCCAGAAAGCGACCAAATTAACCAAAATGGGGAGACTGAGCTCTCCCAACAACGGGTCCAAGCATGTCGCGGACCAGAGAGGAGACCATAATGTCTCAGATGAAAAAGCGCCCGACCAAGCAAGACTTCATCGCGCAAGAGAGGTCGTGTCGAAAGAGGATATCGCACTTCAAGGATCCTCTTCCGCTCACACTCGACACCATCGCTCCCGGAAGGAAACACATCATCCCCCAAACTGCCGGAGTGGTTGTTATTCATCATACGCGAAGTCGCCAAGTCGATTGTGAGTTCACTCATAGAACTGGCATGCGGATCGTTAGTCAACGCATCCACTTTTCAGTCCGGCCTTAACGCCTTAGAACACTTAGGCAGCGCAGCACAATCGATGTTGCAACTGTCTTTCGTCATACGGATGTGCATCATCATCTGGAACATACTGAAAGCTGTGATGAAAAAGTGATCTAAGATCAGATCGCCTCAATATTAAGTCCCTGCCGACCTGGTCGGCAGGGACTTTTTTTAAGTCTCTATCGCGAAGTCACAGCCCCGGGCGCACCGCGAGGATCCCGGCATCCGGGCGGTCCACGACCGACTGGGAGACAAGTGGTCCCTGCTGGTCATCGTGGAGCTGACGCACGGTCCGCTGCGCTTCCGGCAGCTGCAGCGCGCCGTCGGCGGAATCTCGCAGCGAATGCTCACCCTGACGGTGCGGCGTCTGGAGCGCGATGGGCTGGTGGATCGCACGGTCTACCCCACGGTTCCCGCCCAGGTCGACTACCGGCTCACCGAGATGGGGGACGAGCCCTAACGCACCTGCTGAGGTCTCTGGCCGACTGGTCCTTGGCGCACCGGGAGGACATCGCCCAGGCCCAGACCGACTACGACCGCGCCCACCCGGGCAGACCCGTGCGTTAGATCGTGGCGTGAGCTTCCCGCGCAGGCGAGCTCGCCGACCTCCCCTAGGAAGGAACCGGATGCGGCGCCGTCGTCCGAAGGGTGGAGGGACGGCTCGTACGGATCGTCCCAACAACGCTCACACTCATCCTCAGCCGCCTCCCTAGCTGATCGCATGAGCGCAAGGCGGCACCAGCCAGCCCCGGTTCTATGATGAGCTCCGGCTCGCCAGCACCCGCCGTCCCGCGCAATGCTGGGAAGAGCTCTCCTCCTCGGCGACCAAGCCCCCTGCCCTACGAGAGAGCCCACCCCCATGAGCACCCCCTGGTTCCTCCCGCTCCGCTGATCGATATCACCGCGCTGGCGCTGTGGTGGGGGCTCCTCAGGCTCTCGCGGCGCCGCGACGACCGCCGGCTGCGCAACGGGGTTCTGTTCCTGCTCCTGGTCGGCTCGGCGGCAAGAGCACTGCTCCACCTCGCCTCCCTCATCCCCGCCCTCAAGGTCCCGGTGGGACTGGGCAGCGTCGCCTTCTTCCTGCTCATCGCCCTCATGCCGTTCCTACTCATGTTCAACGGCGTTGTCCTCATCCGCCGCGAAGGGCAGCGGATGAGCAACCTGCTGTGTCTGGCGGCCGGCCTGGGGCTCATCGCCACGCCGATGGCCGCGGTCACCCTCGTGGCCACCGGCAACCCCTGGGCCCTCCTGGTCGCCGCGCTCATGTTCTGCGCCTGCGCCTACCTGGGCGCCTTCCTCCTCATCTTCCTGGGTCAGACGGTGGTGCAACGGATCTGGGGCGGACGCCGGACCGTGCCGCACCCCGACGTCGTCGTGGTCCATGGTGCCGGGCTCATCAACGGGAAGGTCGGGCCGCTCCTGGGCTCGCGGATCGCCGGCGGCATCGACGCCTGGCGCGAGGAGGAGGCCCTCCGCCCAGGCGTACCACTGCTGGTCATGAGCGGCGGGCAGGGGCGTCGATGAGCCGGTCAGCGAGGCGCGCGCCATGGCCGACTACGCGATCGCCCGCGGCATCCCGTCCGAGCGGATCCTCCTGGAGGACCGTTCGACGACGACCCGCACGAATATCGCCTGCACCCGTGACCTCCTGGCTGAGCGCGGCATGGTCGACCCGCAGGTGCTGCTGGTGACGAGCTCCTTCCACGCGGTGCGCACCGCGATCCTGGCCTCCGACATGGGGGTGCCGTGGGCGGTGGCACCGGCGCGCACGGCCTGGTTCTACATCGTCAACGCCTGGCTGCGCGAGTACGTCGCCGTGCTGACCTACCGGCGCCGCCCCGCCCTGGCCTGCGCCGGTATCGCCGGGGTCTTCGCCGTGCTGTACGCGCTGCTGGCCCTCGGCGCCCAGACGGGGCTCATCGGCTGAGCAGAGCAGCGTCCTCGACCGAGAATTTCAGAACAAACGTTCTTGACTGATCGTTCCAGAATATCTATTCTGGATTCATGGGACGACGACGCACCTTCATCGAGAGCGAGGGCCATCGGCTCTGCCACGGCGGTCTTCGCCGAACGCGGTTTCGCGGGGGCCTCCGTGGATGACCTGGTTCGGGCCACCGGCGTCAACCGCGCCAGCCTCTACGGGGTCTTCGGTTCCAAGGACGGGCTCTTCCAGCGCTGCCTCACCGAGGCGCTGGCCGCCCTGAGCCCTGCAACCACCCCCAGCGATTCCACCGACGCCGCAGAGGCAGGGACACGAGGAGCTCGACCTGATCCTCGTGGCGCTCATGGAGATCGCCCCCGGAGACCCGACCGTGCGCGAGGCCCTCATCACCACCCTGCACCAGGCGGGCGTCACCACCGAGGCGCTCGGCCGGCGCCTGCTGGAGCGGGCCGGCGCTGCGACGTCGAGCCCAGCCACAGCGACCCCCGCGGCATCGGCCTCACCACCGACGTAATCCACTCCGGCCCCGCGATCGCTATCCGGACCACGACCCCACAACCACCCAACCGACCTGCCCATGAGAGGAGCAGACATCATGAGCCGCAACACCGTCACCATCACCGACACCACCTTGAGCGTTGAGCCGCACGGGCTGGACAAGATGTGGTCCCACACCTCCCGGCTGAAGTTCCCACTCGCGCACGTACGCGGCGCCACGCACGACCCCGGTCTGCGCCACGAGCCCAAGGGCTGGCGCGGACCCGGGCTGCAGGCCGGCAGTAAACTCTCCGGGACCTTCCATGCCGAGGGCACGGCGCAGTTCTGGAACATCTCCGGATACGAGAACACGCTGGTCATCACCCTGGAGGGGAGCGCTTCACGCACCCTCTACCTCACGGTCGATGACCCGCCGGCTTTGGCCGCACAGATCAACGCCGCCATCCGCCCCACCCAGGCGTGAGCCCACTGCCCCATCCGGCCTGGCCCCACACGGGTGCCCCAATCACCCTCCCGCGCGTTCGTGGGTAGGGTCGCCGCCTCGAGCCCTTAACCCCTCGAGCGCGCGGCGCACGGTACTGACCGCCCGGGCCCGGCAGTTGGCGCCACGCGGGCGGACACTGGCTGCGCCGTCGGCCCGGGAGGTACCACACGCCCCGACCACCCTCACACACGAAGGGATAGGCCAGCTCCAGCCGACCGACTCAACCAGATTGCTTCAGCCCCACCTTCTTTGAGGATCTCCAGGTTCGCCAGCAGGCGACTCCGACCAACAGAACCAGCGGCCCGATGACGCCTGTCGCGGAGCCGGCGTTCGTCCACATCGCCACCAAGGGCAGGGGCACGAGGAGTGCACGGCACCGACAGCCGCGGCGAAGGACTTTGAGTGAAGCGCCATCAATGCGCAGGCAATGACGGCAACAGAAGCCAGTGACAAGACTCTTCCCGAACCCGACCAGTTGACAGCAACAAATAGCGCAGCGAAAACAATGACAATGACATACGTCAGTAGGGCACTCAAATTGGTGCTACTTCGAAACATTCACGCACTCCCATCATTTAACACCACAACCATTTCCATCAAAATCTAAGCACAAACCGACATTGACCCGAATCCTCAGCATTATGTTGAAACTGGTCGCACAATCAAGAATATCACACCATTCGATCAAGATACAATTTCGATGAATTTCCTGCGCTCATTTCACATAGTTATGCAATACAGAAAAGCACTCTGATTAAGCGCAACTCTCTCGCCACCCACACCTCTCTTCTTTGCAGCACCCATTCACCGTCGATGCGATCGGGCACCAAACCCCCAGGCAGATAAGACAAACCTGCCATGGAGACCATGGATTACAAGCAACCGAACATGGACCGCAGTTATTAAATGCACATTTCTTATCCAGAGACGTGCAGACACAAGTGAAACAAGCGCCTTGCGCGTGGCAGGATTTTGAATCACATCCGCTTGCAGCCTGCATTGCACCGACAACTCCGCCTTTGGCGCCAACTCCCCCTTTAACGGCATTATGCTGAATAGTGATGGTTCTTGATTGATCCACTGACGTGGCCACCAAACTAAACGTGTCGGCATCCTCTCTAGGAGACTCGAATATCTTTACGGAAGTACTAACTTGACTTCCATCATTTGCGTTATAAACGAATGCCGTGAGAACTCCAAGCCCCACAGATGTCGCCTCCAGAACACCCCCCTCCTTGCAATGCATGGTTCACACCCTGAATTTCAACCTCTTTTCCTCCATTAATATGTGACGCCTGATTAACTGCAGCATCAACAGCACTCATCACCTCATCTCTCGTCGCAAGATTTCGAATTAAAGAATCGTCGCGGCTGTACGCCAACTCAAGAAGAGTTTTAATTTCTCCCCCGGTTTTTAAGTAGGGGAGAATTCTTTTCTCCGCTTCACCTTCGGGTGCTTCAGTAGATTTTTCTAGGTTCTTTCCCATAGTGATAGATGACCCATCAGCAGCCACAGCCTTGGGGCCAAATCCCCCTTTGAGAAGGGCCACTGCGCCCACCACGCCAATCGCAAAACCTACAAAAGGACGGCGCGCAACCTTACGCTTTTTCATTAGGTGATGACTCCATCCGAAAACGCCCCAGGAGAGTCGCAAGTCGAACTGACATCCGAATTCCAAGCCTATCAATGATAGCCCAACCTAACATCACCCCCGTCCAGCCTTTAACACTACCAGCATCATCGACTTCAATCAGTGTTGGTTGCCAGGGAGGATTGTCGCCAAAAACTTGCTCTCCAACTACTCATTTTCGCATTGCCGAGAGGGAGAACCTTAAGCGACTCCTCGTTCACCTCTTCCTGAATTTTGTGGGCAAGTTCGCGACAGGTGCCACAAGAAGCGTCGTACCCCAGATAAAGCGACATTGTTGACCTCTCCTTCAGAGAATGTAGTTCATGGTTCAGAGATTCCCGTACCACATTTATCACGGTACCATTCAACGTACGCAAGCACAAGGAGTTCACAATCAATTTTACTGAGAAACACATGGATTTTTCCTAAAAAGTCTTAACAATGGCTTGGTTTACGTCGAGTTGTCGCGCCCTCAATGTCTAGACTTTTGTTTCCACTTTCAAAGTAGTTCGTCAGGAATGTGTGCTAAGCAATCGCATCAGCACGCCAGCCCCCGTGTATCTACACTCGCTCAAGAGCTCCCTTGCCCTTCCCACTGGGGCCCGGCAGTTGGCGCCACGCGGGCGGACACTGGCTGCGCCGTCGGCCCAGGTGCGGCATGATCGGGGCGGAACGGGCCGACACCATCGGTCCGCCGCCAGCACGCAGGTACCCACGACGCCGCCCGGCCCGGGCGCAAGGAGGACTCATGAGCGCACAGGACCCCGCCCAGATCGACCAGACCACCGACTTCATGTGGAAGGCGACCGCGGCCGTGGCCACGCTCGCCTCCGGGTTCGTGGCCGAGAAGGTCGTGGCGCTCGGCTGGCGGGCGATCTCCGGCCGGCCGGCCCCACGCGAGGAGGACCAGCTCCTCAACTACAAGCTGGCCGAGATCGTCACCTTCGCCATCATCTCCGGGGCCACCGTCACCCTGGTACGTGAGCTCGGACTGCGCCAGGCCGCCAAGTGGTACAGCGCCCGCCGCCCCGACTCCCCCTACGCGCAGCGCGCCATCAGCGCCTGAGGACTCCGTCCGTGCCGGCCCCATTGCGGGGTCGGCAAACTTTTTGCGGTCCCGTGTCACGATTGGCGACTTTTTCCCGCCCGAGCACCGTTCGCGAGGGAGCCTCCACACACTCGACACCACAGCATCTTCGCAGGTCAAAGCCAGTTTTCGAGGTTCCTGTCGAGCTCGCGGCCGCCGGCCGCGCCTTGAAAAGTCGCCAATCGTGACACTTTCTCCTCCGTCGCGCCTCAGCCCCCAGGTCTGACACCTCCCACCTCACCCGCCCGGTCACGGCTCCCAGCCCCGCCCCGGGTAGGCTGACGGGGAGCGCCAACGGTGTGCCGCGCAGGCGACCCTCCGGGGCGCCACCGGCCCACCTCCCAGCGCTTCCGCCTTTGCCTTCGAAGACCTGAGGAAGCCCGCCCCGATGAGTGCCGTGCAGATCGTCTGTGTCGTCATCGTCGTCATCGCCACGACGATCGGTATCGCAGTTTTCGCACGTGCCTGTTTCACTATTGGCGCCCGCATGGCCCTGGGGCGCGCGGCCGCGCCGGAGCGTCTGCGCCCGGTCGGTCGGCGCCTGGTGCTCACGCTGGGTGCGCTCGTGGGCCACACCGCCTTCAAGGGCCGCCCCTTCATCAAGGCCGCCCACTGGCTGGTCATGGTGTCCTTTCCGCTGCTGTTCCTCACGCTCGTGGCCGGCTACGGGCAGGTGCTGGGCGGGGCCGACTTCGCGCTGCCGCTCATCGGGCACGCCGCCTGGTGGGCCTGGGTCGTCGAGCTCATCGCCTGGCTGTCCGCTTTCGGGATCGTGGGTCTGACGATCCTGCGCTGGCGCATGACCCGGGCCGGCCGGGCCGCCCCGCCCTACGCCCCGGACTCCGACGGCGGCAAGCGTCCGCGCACCTCACGCTTCGCCGGCTCGACGTCGGCCCAGGCGAAGTTCGTCGAGGCCACCATCATCGGCGTGGTCGCCTGCGTGCTGGCGCTGCGGATGCTGGAACACGCCCACCTGGCGGCCTCCCCCGACCCGGCCCAGCGGGCCCTGGCCTCTTGGACGCACTTCCCGCTGACGGCCTGGACCGGCCCGCTTCTCGCCCCCGCGAGCGCCGGCGCCCTGGGCAACGCGATCCTCATCGTCGCCACCATCAAGGTGGTGCTGTCGATGACCTGGTTCGTCGTCGTGGGCCTGCAGCCCTCGATGGGCGTGGCCTGGCACCGGTTCCTGGCGATCCTCAACGTCTACGCGCGCCGCGAGGTGGACGGTTCCAAGGCCCTGGGCCCGCTCCAGCCGCTCATGGTCGGCGACGAGCCCCTGACCGAGGCCACCATGGACGCGCTGGAGGAGGCCATGGAGGCCGCCGACTCCGGTGAGGGCCCCGAGGTGCGCCTGGGCGTGGGCCGCATCGAGGACTTCACCTGGAAGGGCCTGCTGGACTTCTCCACCTGCACCGAGTGCGGTCGCTGCCAGGACCTGTGCCCGGCGTGGAACACCGGCAAGCCCCTGTCCCCCAAGCTGTTCGTCATGGCGCTGCGCGACCACCACGCCGCGGCCGCCCCCTACCTGCGGGCCGCGAGCGCCCTGGGGGTCGAGCCCGACGACGTCACCGAGGAGATGGTGACCTCCCGCCCGACCTCCGGCGGACTGGTCGGCAAGGCGCTGGGCATGCACGACGGGCTGGCACGGAGACGAACCTGGGTCTGCAGCCGGGCACCGCCCACACCGGCGACGTGCTCGGCGCGCTGCTGGCGGCCAAGGCGGCCCCCACCGAGACGGGCGTGGCCACGCGGCCGGCGCCCCTGGCCGGCGAGGTCATCCCCGCCGACGTCCTGTGGGCCTGCACCACCTGCGGCGCCTGCGTGGACCAGTGCCCGGTGGACATCGAGCACGTCGACCACGTCGTCGACGTGCGCCGCCAGCAGGTGCTCATGGAGTCGGCCTTCCCCAAGGAGCTCGGCGGCATGTTCCGCAAGATGGAGTCCAAGGGGAACCCGTGGGGGCTGGCGGCTCGCAAGCGCATGGACTGGGCCAAGAACCTGGACTTCGAGGTGCCGGTCATCGGCGACGACGTCGAGAGCGCCGCGGACGTCGACTACCTGTTCTGGGTGGGCTGCGCGGGCGCCTACGAGGACCGGGCCAAGAAGACGACGCGGGCGGTGGCCGAGCTGCTGCACACCGCAGGGGTGAGCTTCGCGGTGTTGGGCGACGCCGAGACCTGCACCGGCGACCCGGCCCGGCGCGCCGGCAACGAGATCCTCTACCAGATGCTCGCCGCGCAGAACGTGGAGACCCTGGGTGAGGTCGGGGCGCAGAGGATCGTGGTGACCTGCGCGCACTGCTTCAACACGATCTCGCGGGAGTACCCGCAGATCGGGGGCCGCTACGAGGTCGTCCACTACACCCAGCTGCTCAACCGCCTCGTGCGCGAGGGGCGGCTGCGCCCCCTGCCGCCGCAGGCCGCGGACGGTTCGACGCCGCTCGACGACCCATCCGTCTCCGCACCCCCGGCCACGTCGACGCCCGCCTCCAGGGAGGGCGGCGACTCACCGGCTCGGGGACGCCCCGACGTCGAGTGCCGAGGCCGCCGAACCGCAGGCCGAGGGCCCCGGCGGCGGCGCCGTCGGGCGAAGAGGAAGCCGGTAAGACGGCGGGCGAGCCGGTCATCCCGACGGTCACCCTACCACGACGCCTGCTACCTGGGCCGCCACAACCAGGTCTACTCCCCGCCGCGCGAGCTGCTGGAGGCGACCGGCGCGACCACGGTGGAGATGCCGCGCAGCCACGAGCGGGGCTTCTGCTGCGGGGGCGGTGGGGCGCGCGCCTTCATGGAGGAGACCATCGGGACGCGCATCGCCGTGGAGCGCTCGCGCGAGGCCATCGGCACCGGCGCGCAGGTCATCGCCACCGCCTGCCCCTTCTGCACCACGATGCTCTCCGACGGCGTCGCCTCCGAGGGCGCCGACGTGCGGGTCACGGACGTGGCCACCCTCATGCTGGAGGCCGTGCGCCGCGGCGGGGAGTAGGCGTATCCGCCCGCCACCCTCGCCGGGAGGTCGGCGCTTGCGCGCCCGCAGGCCCTCCCAGTGCGCCAGACGCTCACGGATACGGCGCTCGTGGCCGTTGGCGGTGGGCTCGTAGAGGGGCTGTCGCTCAACGCCGTCGGGCAGGTAGTCCGCGCCGGAGAAGGTCGCCGAGACCTGCTCGAAGACCAGGCCGGTGCGGTCGGCCAGGAGCCGGGCGACCGTCGTCTTACCGCAGCCCGGCGGACCCCACAGAATGATCGAGGACAGGCGGCCGGAGGCGACCATGCGGCCCAGCGGGGCGTCGAGGGCGAGCAGATGGTCCTGGCCGACGACGTCGTCAAGCGTCCGCGGACGCAGCCGGCCGGCCAGCGGGCGGGGTCGTCGACGAGGCCGGAGCCATCGGGACCGGCGGCATCGAGCAACGAGGGCGAGTCCGGTTCGGGCGCGTAACGAGCCATGCCCCGAGCGTAGGACCTGGCGGTGACATCAATACCGGCTGCACGCCTGTCCGACTCCTCCGACCCGCACCACCCCGATCGGTCCATCAGCGAGGTCGCATAAACAGTGCCGCTTGCACCTCTTCAAAAAATAGATATCATTTTGCTAACTCAAGGAGGTTCTCATGTCCACGTCCCCCGTTCCGCCCACCGAGTCCCCCACTGCCGTTCCCACCGACGCCTTGGACCAGTCCGTCAACGCCCCCAAGCAATCCTCCAGCCCGCGTCGACATCATGGAGAAGCCGGCGCTGGCCGCGGGCTCGGGCCCCGCCTTCCTCGCTATGCTCCTCATCCTGGCGCTCACCGCCGGATCGATCACCCTCATCATCGTCGGCGGCGCGCCGCCGACGCGGGCGAGCCGGGAGCCGTGCTGGGCATCGTCGCCGGGAGCGTCGGGCTCCTCATCGCCTCCCCGTTGTTCAGCAGCTTCACCATCGTGGTGCCCGGGCAGACCAGCGTGCGTCAGTTCCTCGGCCGCTACATCGGCACCGTACGCCACACAGGTTTGGTACTCGTTCCGCCACTGACCTCCGGCAGAAGGGTCTCCATCAAGGTCCACAACTTCGAGACCCATGAGCTCAAGGTCAACGACCTGGACGGCAACCCCGTCAACATCGCCGCCATCGTCGTGTGGCAGGTGGCCGACACCGCCCGCGCCGTCTTCGCCGTCGAGGCCTACGAGCAGTTCATCAGGGCCCAGGCCGAGTCCGCGCTGCGACACGTGGCCACCACCCACCCCTACGACGAGCCGGGCCCGGGCGAGACCTCGCTGCGCGGCGGCACGGACGTCGTCTCCGCCGAGCTGGCGGCCGAGGTCGCGGCCCGGGTGGCGCTGGCCGGCCTGGAGATCGTCGAGGTTCGCATCTCCTCGCTGGCCTACGCCCCCGAGATCGCCCAGGCGATGCTCCAGCGCCAGCAGGCCGGCGCCGTCATCGCAGCCCGCGAGCAGATCGTCGAGGGCGCCGTGTCCATGGTCGACCAGGCCCTCAAGCGCCTCGAGGCGGACGACATCGTCACCATGGACGAGGAGCGCCGCGCTCAGATGGTCTCCAACCTCCTGGTAGTGCTCTGCTCCGACCAGCGCACCCAGCCCGTCGTCAACACCGGATCCCTCTACGCTTGAGCCGTGGCCGGTAAAGAGCGCAAGCAGGTCCTGCTCCGACTGGATCCCGCCGTCCACGCGGCCATCGCCAAGTGGGCGGCGGACGACCTGCGCTCGGTCAACGCCCAGATCGAGGTCCTGCTGCGCCGCGCGCTCGACGACGCCGGACGCGGTGTCAAGGCCGCCCCCATGCGCGGGAGGGGTCGGCCGCGCAAGGACGGCGGGGAGGATGGCAGCGAGCACCGCGCCGCCGAGCCACGCGAGGCCGTCGACCCTGCCGCGGCCAGCAAGTAGACGAGGCGGCCACCGCAGCCGGGGCTCGAGGTGCCTGGTCCGGCGTCCGCAGGCCGGGCGGGACAATTCCCGCCATCGGGCTGACAGGGCCCCACCGCCCAGGGGAGACTACGAGTTGAGCGGCCCCACTGCCGATCCCCGCACCACGGGGCCGCACGCGACACGACCGGCAGGACCGGCGGCGTCCCACCAAGGCGCCTCCACTCGGGAGGACACCACCATGACCTTCACCTACACGCTCACCTGCACCTCGACACCACCGCGGCCCCTCCCGCCCGTGGCCCGGCAGCGAGGAGCAGCGCGCCTACTGGGTCACCCCACCATCCTGGCGTGGCCGCTGTCGCTGCTGCCCAGGGGGATGGACCGCGGGGTCATCGTCACCGACACCGGCGACCCCCTCCCCGGCTCCGGCCTCGCCCTGCGTCTCATCACGGCACCCGACGGCGGCGCCGCGGCCATCCACGGCCGGATCCTGGGCGCGGACGGCATGCCCGCCCCGACGCTCACGCCCCTGCGCATCGTCGGCGACCTACCCGGCGAGATCCTCGCCGCGCACCCGAACCTGGAGGGCTACATCGCCCTGAGCACGACCGACGCCGCCGGCACGCCTCTGCTCGACAACGGCGCCGTCGCCTCCGCCCTGACCGGCCAGGTCGCCATCGCCCAGTACGTCGGGGTCCCGGACCCCACCGAGGGCCGCCGACGTCAGCGGCGCTCGGCTCGACGCCTTCACCGGCGTGCAGACCGCCATCCTCCTGGACCATCTCTACGCCGAGGGCCGCCACCCGCGCCGAGCTGGGCGTCACCTTCCACGATGGCCGCCCCTCCTTCGCCCTGTGGGCACCCACCGCTCAGGCCGTCACCCTCCTGACCTGGGAGACCGGCGACCCACTGGGCTCGGTGCCCGAGGTCCCCGGCCCACCGAGACGCACTCCAGCCATCCGCTCAGGGCGACGGCCGCTGGGTCGTCGCCAACCGGCCCGACTCCCCGGCCGACACCACCACGAGCACCCCCGGCAGCAGAACCCGGCACGAGCCGGGCCCGATGCCCCCATCACTGCCGGCTGCCAGTACCTGTGGGAGGTGCGGGTTCACGTGCCCCTCCACTCGGCGCGTGGAGACCAACATCGTCACCGACCCTACTCGACGGCGCTGACCACGGACTCGACCCGCTCGGTCGCCATCGACCCTGGCCGACCCGCGCCTGGCCCCCAGAGCGGTGGGCCGCCACCCGGGCGCCGGCGGTGCGCAACGACTCGGCCCGCAGCATCTACGAGGCTCCACCTGCAGGACTTCTCCGCCGCCGACGGCACCGTCCCGCCCTGAGCTGCGCGGCACCTGCCAGGGCCTTCACGGTGGCCGGCTCGGCGGGCGTGCACCACCCTGGCCGAGCTGGCCCGGGCCGGCATGAACACGATCCACCTGCTGCCCACCTTCGATATCGCCACCATCCCCGAGCACCGCGGCTCCCAGCGCTCCCTCGAGCATCCCCGCCGGCGCGCACCCGGCCTCGGCCGACCAGCAGGCGGCGATCGCGGAGGTGGCCGACCGACGCCTACAACTGGGGTTACGACCCGCTCCACTGGGGCGCCCCCGAGGGCTCCTACGCGACCGAGGGCCACCAGGACGGCGGGGCGCGCGTCGTCGAGTTCCGCGAGATGGTGGGCGCCCTGCACGACCTGGGCCTCCAGGTGGTCCTCGACCAGGTCTACAACCACACGGCGGCCTGCGGGCAGGATCCGCGCAGCGTCCTGGACCGGGTGGTGCCGGGCTACTACCACCGGCTCGACGCTGTGGGGCGGGTGACGAGCTCGACCTGCTGCGCCAACACGGCCACGGAGAACGCCCTGTGCGCGCGCCTCATGGTCGACTCGGTGGTGCGCTGGGCGCGCTGGTACCGGGTCGACGGCTTCCGCTTCGACCTCATGGGCCACCACCCGCGCGCCGTCATGGAGCGGGTGCGGGCGGCCCTGGACGAGCTGACGCTGGAGGCCGACGGCGTCGACGGCCGCTCGATCTACCTGTACGGGGAGGGCTGGAACTTCGGGGAGGTCGCGGGCAATGCCCTGTTCGTGCAGGCCACCCAGGGTCAGCTCGACGGCACCGGATCGGCGCTTCAACGACCGCCTGCGCGACGCGGTCCACGGCGGGGGCGCTTCGACCCGACCACCGCGTCTTCCAAGGCTTCGGCACCGGTCTGCTCACTCAGCCCAGCGCCTGGACCACCGCGGCTGGAACGAGCAGTCGGCGGACCTGGCGCACCGCACCGACCTGGTGCGCTTAGGGCTGGCGGGCAACCTCAAGGACTACGTCATGACGATCTCGGACGGGTCGGTGCGCCGCGGGATCGACCTCATCACAACGGCGCGCCAGGCGTGCCGCCTCCACCCCCAGGAGAACGTCAACTACGTCGACGCCCACGACAACGAGACGCTCTACGACCTGCTGGCCTACAAGCTGCCCCAGGGCATGCCGGTGGCCGAGCGGGTGCGGATGAACACGGTGTGCCTGGCCACGGTGGCGCTGGCGCAGTCGCCGGCCTTCTGGAGCGCGGGCACTGAGCTGCTGCGCAGCAAGTCCCTGGACCGGGACTCCTACAACTCCGGGGACTGGTTCAACGCCATCGACTTCACGGGACAGTCCAACGGCTTCGGGCGGGGCCTGCCGACCGGCCAGCCGCAACGAGGGCTCCTGGGCGATCCAGGGGCCGCTGCTGCAGGACGACTGGCTGCGGCCCTCGCCCGAGGAGATCGCGGCGGCCCGCTCCCAGGCCCTGGACCTGCTGCGGCTTCGCGCCTCGACGCCGCTGTTCAGCCTGGGCTCGGCCCGCCTCATCCAGGACAAGCTGAGCTTCCCGGGGCGGGCTTCGGAGCGCCGGCAGGGGTGATCGTCATGCTCATCGACGACACCCGGGGCGGGAGCGACGTGGACCCCGAGCTCGACGCCGTCCTGGTGGTCTTCATGCCTCGGGTCAGACGCTCACCCAGCCGCTGCCCGAGCTGGCGGGCCGGGACTTCCGCCTCTCCCCCATCCAGGCCGAGGGCGGCGATGAGGTGGTGCGCCGCACCGGCTTCGACCGCACCAGCGGGACGATCTCGGTGCCCGCGCGCACCGTGGCCGTCCTGGTGCAGCGGCAGACGGCCTGAGTGATCACCTTCACGCCCGGCCCAGGACGTCGGCGAGGTCGACGACGCCGCCGCGCAGGGCCAGCAGCACCAGCTGGACCCGGTCGCGGCAGCCGGTCTTGGACAGCAGGTGGCTCACGTGGGTCTTGACCGTGGGCATGGACAGCCACTCCCGGTCGCAGATCTCCTGATTGGTGAGCCCCAGGGCGATAAGCGCCAGGATCTCGCGCTCGCGCTGGGTGAGGCCTGCGACCTGCTGGGAGGCCTCCGCGGCCCGAACCGCCTCGACCGAGTCCTCGGAGGCGTGGCGTCCAGCGCCGTCCCCGGGAAGAACGCCGCTGACCTGGCCGGTGCGCACGGCGGTGAGCAGCCGGCGCGTGGGCCCCGGGGAGATGACGGAGTCGCCGTCGTGAACGGTGCGGATCGCGGCGATGAGGTCCTGGGGCGGGGTGTTCTTGAGCAGGAAGCCGGCTGCACCGGCCTCGATGGCACCCATGACGTAGCCGTCGGCGGTGTCGAAGGTGGTCAGGATGACGACCCGTCCGGTGGTGCCGCGGGCCATGAGCTCGCGGGTCGCGGCGAGTCCGTCCAGCCCGGGCATCTGGACGTCGAGGAGGAGCACGTCGACGGGGTCGGCGTCGTTGCGCCTGAGGGCGTCGTTGCCGTCGACGGCGCGCCAGACGACCTCCATATCCGCGCTGCGCCCCCAGCAGCATGGCCAGCCCCAAGGTGAACAGCGGCTCATCATCGGCCAGACCCAGGCGGATCACAGGCACCTTCCCTTCCTGACATCAACTCACCGGAAGTATCCGCCCTTCAGGGTCGGCTTGTGCGGTTTTGTACTGACGAAGTGCCGACGACGCCCTGCGAGGTTCGCCATATGGGCGGAATCGGCTCTGACTCTGGAACAGAGGGGAACTCCACCGTCACCCGCCATCCGCTTTCGGGGGTGGGGCCGGTGGTGAAGGTGCCTCCGAGCTGGGCGACCCGGTCGCGCATACCGACGAGGCCGAAGCCGCGGTGCCTCGTGCCTTCGGAGACGCTCGCCGCGGGGCGGAGCGCAGTGGCCGACCCGGGCGGCGCCTCCGCTGGCACGGCGTCCGTCTGCTCCCCGATGTCCTGACGATACAAACGGTCGTCGGTCCTCGGCGCAGGGTCCGCGTCTGCGGCCGGCGGCTCCGGGACCGCGGCGTTCTCGACGACGAGGACGACGAGGCCGGCCCCGGTGCGCAACGAGACGCTCGTGTCCGCCCCAGGAGCGTGACGCAGCACGTTGGTCAGCGACTCCTGGGCCACCCGTGTGAGGACCTGCGCCATAGTCGACGGGATCTCACCATCCAGGTCGGTCTCCAGGGTGACGGAAGTCCTGCGCGCTGCGCCTGACGCACCGGTTCGCGCACAAGCTCCAGGCGATCCTCGATGACCCGACGCCCACACCGCTTCCGGCCAGGCACCGATGCCGGAATCGATAGTTTCGACGGTGCCGGTGCCCCGGAACCGGTGTCGCTGTCGCTGCTGGTGCGGTCGTCAGGGTCAGCACCGGCATCGACGTCGGAACGCAGCATGCTCGACCAGGGCATGCACTCGTCGACGGAGCGGCGGGAGGTCTCCCGATGACTGGCCAGGGCCTCGTCGGCGGCGGCCGGGTCGGTGGCCAGGATGGCGCGGGGCGCCCTCCGCCTGCATGGCGATGACGCAGTGAGGCGCAGGCCCACGCAGGTCGTGGACGTCACGGGCGATGCGCTGCTGGGTCTCAATGACCGCGAGGGCGCCGCTCGGCGGCCTGCTGAGCCTCGAGCACCGAGGCCCGCTCTGAGGGCGGATGTAGCGGTCGCGGCTGCGGCGCCGCGCAGCGCCGATCGAAGTGCCGTCACCATCGTCACCAGCCAGATATTGACGACGACGACCATCCACGCCTCACCTGCGTGGATGTAGCCACCGATGAGGTGTATACGGCGTTGTCGCCAGGCCCACGCCCACGAGCTCGAGGACGAGCGCCACCCATCGCGCAGCGCGCCTCCAGGCGGGACTGCGTCGTCCCCACCGCGATCGGTCGGTCCGACGAAGAAGACGGAGAACTCGCGAACAGCACCAGGTGGGCGCCTAGGCAGATGCCGGCCACCAGGACGAAGAGCAGCGGGCAGTGGCGCGGACGACCAGAGCCAGGGCGCAGGCCTCACCAGCAGGGAGGAGACCGGCCCCGCCCCTCGATGAGCCATGGAGTCGAGTCGGGCCCGGCCGATGCACAGCAGCAGAAGGCCAGCGCGATGATGACGTCGGACGCCGTCGTCCACGGGGCCGAGCGCAGGTCGCGCCAGACGGCCGAGATCGAGCCCGCTGGGGCACACGCCCGGCCGACGTCGGCGCGGTGCCACTGAGTCCGCCCGCGCCGCCTCGCGACCCAGCCGTTTTCTCATGCCTGAACCGTACCGTCGCGATCGCGAGCCCCAGAGGGCGCCGCCGGGATTTCATACCCGGCATGAGCCTCGCCATGTCACCGGTTCCAGAAGCAGACCACGGGCTGATGATCGCCCGACCCGGTACGAGCAGCCTTGTTCCCATGACGACTTCGCATCGCATCCCACCAGCGCCTTCGCACCGCCTCAGCCAGCCCGGACCGCCCCTCCGGTTCCCTCCCGCAGGCCGGCGGACTGGACCCCGGAGCGGCGGCCTCCGACGCCGTCGTCCTCACCCACGACCTCACCAAGACCTTCGACAAGCGCACTGTCGTTGAGGGACTCAACCTCGTGGTGCCACGCGGGAGCGTCTACGGCTCTCCTGGGCCCCAACGGCTCGCAAGTCGACCACGATGAAGATGCCGCTGGGACTCCTGGCGCCCACGCGCGGGCGGATCAGCGTGCTCGGGCGACCCTTCAGCCCCGCCACACGCGCCGAGATCATGTCACGCACCGGCTCCACGATCGAGAACCCACCCGGCTAGCAGCCATCCACGGGCGCGGAGAACATGCGGATGCGGCGAAGATGCGGGGACGAGCGGCAGGTCAGCCGCGCCCCGGCGCTACGTCCATGTTACCGAGCACAAGGACCGCCTGGTGCGCCCTACCACTGGGCATGAAGCAGCGCTCGGAATCAGCGCTGGCGCTGGCCCGGGAGCCCGAGCTGCTCATCCTCGATGAGCCCACCAACGGCCTGGACCCGGCCGGTATCGAGGAGGTGCGCCGGCTGCTGGTCGAGCTCTCCGACGAGGGCGTCACCGTCATGGTCTCCAGCCACCTGCTCGACGAGATCGACCGCATGGCCTCGACACTCGGCATCCTGTCGGCCGGCCGCCTCGTCTTCCAGGGCACGCGCGCCGAGCTCATGGAGCACTCGGTACCGGACGTTCTTGTCGTCACCCCGACGCCGCAAAGCCGTCCTGAACCCTCAGATCCCTGGCCGGGCTCGTGCCGGCTCAGGCTCCGCGCGTCCGGTCAGCCGAGCGGTCCGGCACTACGTGCCGCTGGGGCGTGCGCATTCCGGGGATGTCGAGGAGACGGTCGCCGAGCTCATCAACCGGCTGGTGACTGCCGGCGTCGAACTGCACGAGGTGCGACGCGAGGCCTAGAGCCTCGAGGACGTCTTCATGGACCTCACTGGCAGGGAGGTGGCTGTGATGACCAGCACTGCACTCGCGTCAGCACCTGCCGTCGTTGCTCCGACGTCGCCTCACCACTCTCCGCTCCCAAAGCTCATCCGCACCTGGCTTCCTGACGGCCGGGCGTCGAGATCCTCAAGATGCGCTCGGCTGCGCACGCGCTGATAACGACGCTGATCGTCGGCACATCGGCGGCTTTGTGCAGCATGAACTCGTTCAGCACATCGTTCACGGCCTTCCACGACCCGAGTGCGATGCGGGCACGGCTGTTACTGATGACGTACGCTACACGCGATGATCGGGCCGATCTTCGTCTCGGTGCTCGCCAGTCGGCAGACGGACATCGAGCACACCGGCCCGCTGGAACCTGGCCGCCACCTCCGGCCTGACACCGGGGACCCCAAAGCCGAGCCAAGCTCGCGGCTCTGTCACTCCCTCATCATCCCAGCCGTGACGGTTCAGAGTCTGGGCATCATCTTGCTCGCCTGTTTCAGAGGACTGTCGGTAGCGCTCGATGTCGGCCCCTGGGCCACCCACACGACCCTCCTCATCTGCGTGGACCTGGCCACGTGCGCCCACTTCCTGTGGCTCGCAGCCGTGGTGGAGAACCAGCTGATCGTCGGCGCACAGGATTGCTCAGTGGCTTCATCGGAATCTTTCACCCTGCTCGTACCACCGGAGATAGTCCGATGGACCCTGGGGTACTACGCCCTCATCACTCCCGCCGCCAGGAGCGCCTCCACAGGCTCTCAAACGCCGTCACATACATTGACGTCCCGGCGGGGTGGATCGCCGGATTCCTCATCCTGACGGCCCTCATATTCACCATTGTCACCCACCGGCTCAACGAGGATCGAGAGTAGCCCCGTGAGCACTGCATCGTACCGCTCATGGTCCCGCAGCGCGGCAACGGTGGCTTCCCGTCCCCTGCTGGCCGCCGGTCATCAAGCCAAGCTGCCTCGGTGTGGGGTGGCTGTTGTCCTGCCGCTGCTCGCAGTTGTCACCGGCACCTCAACTCTACCGAAAATCAGGGTTCTTCTCCGCGGAGTGGGGAGTCTGACATCCAGATATCCTTGTCTCTACTCGATGTTCTCTGCTCGCTGGGTGTGGCTCCTGCTGGCCTCCGCCGCCTGGCGGATGGAGCACCGAGGCACGAGCTGGAACGCCATGCGGACCTCGCGCACTCCCCGGTGTCCGTCGTTCTCGCCAAGACCCCGGTCATTCTGCTTCCGGTGCTGACCATGGGTGGCGTTCATCGCTGGCCTGGATCTCAGTATTCGTGATGGGTCTCGATCTGCAATGCCCGGCACCATCGTCGCGTGCGTCAAATCTGCTGGCAGTGGTCAGCATCATCCTGCTCATCGCCACGCAGTCACCACGAGTACGCCTCAAGGCGGTCCTTCGCCGTACCGGTGGCACTGGGTTTCGTCAGCTGCGTCGTCGGATTCGGCCTGTCAGCGGCACACAGAGCCCTCTGGCCTACGCCGCCTCGGCATGGGCTTGTCAGCATGACGCTGTCTCTGGGATCGACAGCCATGACGACGGCCGGGAACTGGACACGGCGAGCACGCCTTCCTCCTGCTCTCCACCGTCGGCGTGAAGCGCCTGTCGCCATGGGGTCTGCTGGTCCTCGTCGCCCGCCGAACCGGCGGCGTGCGCCATGCAGCAGCCAGGGCACGCCCGGCTCTCACCCGGCCTTGGCGAAGTGGTTGAGCAGGGAGTCGATGTCACTGTCGCACGCGGCAGCGCTGCGCACGACGTGAGCGCCAGTGTCCTCGTGGCGTTCGTGGCTGATGCCCGCGTCGTCGAGGCGCCTCGCCGAAGCCTGCTGGCTGGGCAGGACGACGCTCTCGTAGCGATCGCTCTCGGTACCGGAGACCAGGAGCGACGCTTGCCGCGGTAGCTCCACGTGCTCGCTACCGCAGTTGTCGGCACTCACCCGCGCCTGGTCCCACAGAATCCTGTGGATGGTGCCGCCCTTGAGGTCGGTGGCGCCGGCGGTGAAAGTTCGCCCAGTGGACCACCGCACCCTCCTGGATGCGCAGGTCGGCCCGGCCCCGAGTGGCTGAGACCGACCCTGAAGAGCTCAGCACTTCGCGGCGTTACTCAAGGCTGAAGCCACCCATCGAGCCGTGAGACCGCGCGTCCGGGTAGTGCCTGCGCGGTGGTGGAGAAAAGGTGGCATCGACCCGGGGATGAGCTCCTTAATGTGGAAGGTTCCGAGTTGCGCGGCCCCACGTTGGAGGACGCTCGTCGAATTACCAGCCAGCCGCCCGCCGTCGGGCATGACGACGATGAGGTCGCGGCCTGCGGTGTGTGGTTGCGGATGTCGTACCGCAAGTCGGAAGGTCGAGTAGTTCCTCACCGCCGCTGGCGTCATGGAAGAGCGCGTAGCGGCGCGAGATGTCGCAGCCGTCAGGAAGCGGCGTTGACCGGCAGCAGCAAATGCCGACCGACGACGGTGTCGCTTGTGAGTACTGCATGCGGCCGTGGTCCTCGTGCTCGGCCGGCGGTGAGGCATGGCCTGCGCCGTCAGATCCGGCGACGACGGCGCCGCCCCCGATGACGGAGGCGGTGCGTGAGCCCACGCACTGAGCGGGAGTCCGTCAGCTGGCTGAGCCGGTGGGCGTAGGCGTGGCCGGGCCGGAGGTGGGCTGGAGGTCCGGTGGGTGTGGTCTGTGCGCTGAGAGCATGGCGTGTCGCGGTGGTCGACAGTGACGGGATTGGCGGGGCGGACCACCCGCGAAGGGTCCGTCGGCCGACGGACACCGGCCGACCCGCGCAACAGGGCCTCACGAAGGCACCGCCGTCGGCACACCTATGAGGACCCGATTCACACTATACGCCAACCAAGCGGGTTAATAATACCCCTGGTTTGAGGTCCGCTCCCGAGAGCTTCAGCTACGTCGAGGCAGGGCACTTTCAGGTGTTTGCATGTGCCGCCGGTAGACCCAGTCAACGACGCCACGTCGCTGATCAGGCTCACTGCTCCATTTCGGTAGAAAACGCGCGGAAACAGGGTGTCTCGATAGCGTCGAGACATGAATCCCGGCTCGCGACTTCATGCTGCTGACACCTCCTGGCAATTGAGCATGCTCCACCCCTGGGTGACGAGACTCTCTCAGCCCCTGACCCTGGCCACCCTTCGTTCCTCCTGCGCTGCTTACCTACCCGCTACCAGGTGCCCAACGCGCGTGGCAGCGATCGAGCTGCGGCGCTGAGGGACGGTCGCATGGCCCTGCGCAGCTATTACGGCCGTCGACCGCTAGTGCAGCGCATAGGGACCCAACCAGCCGTGAGCGCTGTCCTCCAGAGAACCTCAACAGCCTCGCCGAGAAAACAGCCCTTCGACGTCATCGATGCTCGACCAGCGGATACAAAGAAACTCTGGCATGCCAGAGAAGAAAGGAAACGGTGACGCCAAAGAAATTAAAAATGGACTCACGACGAGGCTGAGGACCTGAAGATTCTGCCGACGCCGAAAATGACTTGAAGAAAATAAGAACGACTTTCCGATGACGTTGACGGAGGGAAACTAATGATTATATCGTTGCGATGCTTACCACGATTTGCCGCGAAGAAGCGCGCAGCGTGGCCATGCAGCGAGTGGGTGGCGACAAACTGGCCGCCGCAATAGATGCAGCGAAGACGTAGATGAGAGCAAGTCGCTCAAACCGTGCGATGCGTGGCAGAGGAAGTGCAATGAGCACTGACAGAGATATCGACGTCGCAGTCCCCGGAAACTCAGGTCCGTCAAATCAGTGCGGCAAGGAGTGGATGGGAAGGCTGCGAGATGACGCAAACACAGCCACGGTGAACTACATAATAAGATCTTTGTTAGCGACGCCACTGCGAGAGGTCGCTAAGGCCTCAGCTTTCCTACTAAGCTTGCCCCGAGACGCCAGCCACGACGCTCCACGACTGAGCAAAGTGTGACGCCGCGGACGTCTGCGGCAGCCTTCGCAAATCAACTCGTGGCGTGCAAAGAGGACATGAACCGAGCATCTCGAAACGTCGCTAGAAACGACGGCCTGAAATGTCGATGGAAAGGTCATCAAATGCACCGTCAGTTGAGAAACCTGCGTGACTTTCCTTGGCGAGAACATAGGAGCGCAGACCGACTGGAATATGAAGGATGCTGCATACGATGAGTACGTCAGAAACTGCAGTTTCAAGAGAGATTCGCAAAGAGTCGAGCACTTTCAGGGAACTGAACTGACTGGATCGTAAACTAATCGGGATTGCCGCTAAGGAGGCCGCACTTAAAAGCCTCCAGGAACGTCATCACTTTTCACCGAGAACACTTTAAGCGCCGCTGTGGCCATGGTGGCGCTTACGAGAATGTATATCACAAGATTCGCTTCAGATCTTGCACCACGGCCATAAACTTGCTGACAGTCAGACTGTCGAGATTTCTGCTGCAACCCACAGTAAACCACCAAGCCAAAAGACATCGCAGAGGCCTTGAAAGGTCAAAGGCTTCGGCGATGGAACGAGCTCAGAAGACATTGAATCTACGAGGAAATGGGTAAAGGAAGTTTGAGAAGGCTGTTTCGCCATAGGTGAATAATAGCCGACTGATTTAGCTATAGAACTCCTGCCCGCAAATGACTGGATATCGACCGCCGCAGGGCATTGGTGCAGTGCCTGCTTTCCGAGGAAGCCGCTGCCGCGACAGTGATCACCAGTAGGGCACTGTTGCGGCCATGAGTCTGGATGGGCCTACAACCATGGTTCCATTGAAGAATCGTGAGCAGATCAATCACTTGGGAAGAAGCAAAACAGGAGGCTTCGAGAAAGCCGGTAGACTAGCGCGACGAGACTGGGCACGGATCACTACGGACTCGGTTAAGGATGCGGCGTCTGATTGCGCTGGCATTCTGCTGCGGGTACGTGGGACGACACAGGCGCTGGATGGTGGTGGCCATGTCCATGTTCTATCATTTTATACTGGCACCCGGAGGCCATGGCCTCGCCTCTGGGAAGCGTGTTTACGTGCGTGTTTCAGAAACTTTCTCCCCCACAGGCGGGACAAAGGGAGACAAGTCCACGGCACCAAATTATGGACGCGCAGACCAGTTGAGGGCCTGAGGCATTTATCATGCTGATAGCCGGGGTCCGGCCTGGTACTCCCTGTCCTTCACCTATCACTCATCCACTGCGTTCGTTGCATGGATGCTGCTCATGGGATGCTCCAGCATCGCTTACGGGCTCCACAGATACATCATCTACGCTCAAATCCACCATGCAGAACGCCGTTGGCACTGCGATGGAACTCGCGTCGCATTCGTCCCCGCCTTGGCTTGCGAGACCGGCGAGATTCTCGTAGACTCAATGATGACGCTGTCACTGCTTTCTCTGTGTCTTGCGGTACTCTCGGCCTCAATGAACCAGGGTGACACCAAGACCTTCGGCTCGCTCCTGACGAGCGCCTTTTGCGCATCCGCATGGACATCCACTCCCTGTATCGCCCGGATCTCCCCGTCTTCGAGGATCTCCTCGGCATTCATCTGCGGACGGCGGGGCTTCGTCGCACATTGTTCTCCCTGGGACTCATCGCCTACGTTTCCAGAACATACGGAACAATAGAGGTCCTCGTGTCACCCCTGGCAACGAGTAGCGAGACGATCTACTTCTCAATAGGTGGCATACCTCGGCGCGAACAGTGACACAAGGCTCTGGTGTTCTACCGCGATCATCCTGAACCGTGACGAGCTCACTCAGCGGCGCGGCCTGGAACGGGTCCGGGAACTGATGTACGCCTCATTGAATGAGGTGGAAGCAGGTCTCGCCAGGGAACGCACACAGTCCGCGAATCAACCGGCCCCCTCACCACACAGACTCCGGCAGCGTCCATCGAGACCTCCAGCATCACGGTCAGCGCTGAACCGCAGCTCAGCCGGCAGCGGGGCGATGCGACGTCGGCCGAATGAGGCACCGGGTCCTCGGACGAGCTCCAGCCACTCAGCCTCAGGCGTCGAGCAGGGCGCGCAGGTTTGCGCACGCACGCGCTTCCGAAGGCGACCCGCCCCTCGGAAGTCAGCGCCAGGTAGGTGGCAGGACTGCGCCCGGAGCAGGTCTTGTTCTGGTAGCCGGTCCTCTGGTTTGCGTCGCAAACTACTTCAGTAAGACCGTTGCCGCGCGGTTTCCTTCCGGCGTGCGAGGTTTACGCAGGCACGCTGCATAGAATCGGCGTCGCGAGCGGATGCGGCGCCAGGCTCGCCTCCGCCGGTCGGCGACGCCTCGACCACGCCTCGACGGTCGCGAGCCTCCCAGCAGGCACAGCCGTCGTCCAGCGAACCTGCGGCCTAGCCGTCAGCCGTCTCCGCGACCTCGCTCGGCCGAGGCCAGCCTCCACCTCGCGGGTCGGCCTCGTCATCAGGGTCGCCCCCATGAGCGAGCCCTGACCTCCGGCCACACCACGCCCGCTCGGCTGCGCTCCTGGTGGACACCACCGCGCACCGCCTGCTGCCGCACCGAGGACCTCGACCTGGCCCTGACGCTTCCTGGGCATCTTCGCCGTCCTCGTCCTGGCGATCTACGCCCACGAGACCACCACCGGCGTCACCCAGGACGTCCAGAACGCCCTGGCGGTGGTGCTGCGCCGCATCCTCGTCTTCCCCTGCAGACCATTGAGGCCTGCAGCCACCTTCATTGTGCCGTGGGTGGCCGTCCTGCTGGACCGCCTCCTGCCGCTCGCTGGCGCTCCTGCAGCCAGGCCGTCCTGTCGGGGATCCGCCGGCCACTCGGTCACGCCTGCCGCCGCAATGATCGGTCTCGTGGCCTGAGGCCCCACCGCCCTGGTCGTGGGACTGCGGTCACCACCTCGGGCACCGCCCGAGCTGGGCGTCTCCACCGTCTTCGCCTCCACTTGGCGAGGGCTGCTCACAGGCGCCGGCGACCGCAGCAGGCTCGACCGTGATGCGCTCGGGCTGGGCGGCCCTGTTAGTGGTCCTCGGCACTTGGCCGTCACGCCCTGACCCTGCCGGGGGCGGTGCTGTCCCTGCTGCTGGGCCCGCGTCGTCGGCCTGCTGGTCCGTGCGTCTTCGGCGTGGAGGACCGCCGCGCCACAGGGTCACGCTCGTGCGCGCCCTGCGCCGAGCCGGGATCGACGCGCCGTGCGCGTGGTCACGCATGGACCGTGCGCGCGCCTGGGTCGTCACCGACGGCCCCTGGGCTATACCGGCAGGTGCGCGAGCGAACGCCGCGAGAAACCCGCCGAACCCGCCCCGGAGGAGCCGGCGAACCTCGAGCACCCACCGGGGACGTCTCCACCCCGCCGACGGGACGGGGTCACCGGCGCTGCCACTGGTCCATCGAGGCGGGACTGCCGCCTCCCCCTCGAGGCGACACCGTCAGCGCGGCGGGCGGGCGGCGCAGCGGGCGCGAACACGATCAGGCCGGCCGCCGACGTCGATCGGCCGCGGTCCTGGCCGAGGCCTCCAGCGGCTGCCCTGTCACGGAGCGGGCCTCGGTCCCACCGGATGCTTACGCCGTGTGGGACTCAAAGCCCCGGCGAGGCGCCGCAACGTCACCCTCCTCGACGCCGACCGGCAGGTGGCGGATTCCTCTCAACATCTGGGACCAGATCCGCGTCATGCGCTGTGCGCACCCGCGGCCTGTCCTGCTTGCCGCCGAGCACGCCGCCCTCGCGGCGATGGAGGCCCGCCGCGCCCACGTGCGCACCCCGGCCTGCTGGGTATGGCCGAGGCCGCCGAGTCCGTGCTTCTCTGTTGACCGATCACGTCGTCGGCGCCCGGTCCATCGGCGACCTGCCGGGTGGTCTGACGACGTCCTGGACCAGCTGTGGAGCCAGCTCCAGCGCGCTCACGCCGCAGGTCTGGCCCGCGGGAACATCGACGCCTCGAGCGTCGTCGTCGATGCGCCGGGCGACTGCTGGCTCCTGGACTGGAGCCTCGGGCGGGGCTGATCTCCTCGGCTCTCCCGCCGCGTATGGACCTGGCTCAGGCACTGGCACTGACGGCGCTGACGGTCGGCGCCAGGCGGAGCCATCCGGCTGCCGCTCTCCGCTGACCACCGCGCAGCTGGCCTCGATCGCATGCTGCATGGCGGGTGGTGCTGCCGCGCCAGACCCGCGAGGTCGTGGGGCAGCGGCAGCGTAACCGACAGGTCCTCGGGACCTGCGTGACGCCCTCGTGGCGCTCACACGGCCGACGCCGAGCCGGCCCGCCTGCAACCGCTTCTCCGCGCACCGTCCTCATGGCCGTGGTGGCGCGCTGGTGGCGGTGTGGACGCTGCTGGCGCAGCTGGACTTTCAGCGAGTCTCCACGCCGCCATCTCGCAGGCCAATGTCTGGTGGATGCTGGCGGCCTAGCCCTTCTCGGTGGCGGCCTACGTGGGCGCAGCTCACTGCTGGCGACCTGCTGCAGGCAGCTCTCCCTGTGGCACTCCACCGAGGTGCACCGGCAGCGCGTCGTCTCGCTCGTGGCCCCGGCCGGTGTGGGCGGGGCGGCGTCAACCTGCGTTTCCTCAACGGCACGTGCTGCGGTCAGCGTGTGCCACAGTGGCCCTGGTCCGGGTGGTCCAGTTCGTCGTCACCGTGGTGCTGCTCGTGGTACTGGCGGCCATGACCGGCCCGTCACGGGACGACTGCCGTCGGGCTGGGTGCTGGTGGCCGCGAGGCGCCGTCGTCGTGGTGGCGGCGGTCATCACGGTGACCATCCCAAAGGCGCGCACCTGGGCGTGGGCCAGATCAGCAGCCCACCTACCGCCAGGAGTGTGGCCGCGGCGCTCGTGGGTAGTGTCGCGTAAATCCGGTGCGTCTTGCCCTTTGGCGTGGGCGGCGCGCTCATGCGAGCCTAGTCCTACCATGCCGTCCTTCGCGCGCGAGCCTGCGGGCCTTCGGCTGCACGGTGCGCCGTCGCGGTCCTGGCCATCACCTGCACCTGGCGCAACGCACGGTGGGTTCCGATCGTGCCCTCGGCGGTATCGGGCCGGTCGAGCTCGCTTCCTGACCGCCGGGCTCGTCGCCGCCGGCGTCCCCTACGGGGTGGCGCTGTCACGACGATCGTCTACCGCCTGGTGACCTTCTGGATCGATCGGTGGGCTGGCTCGGCCTCAGCGCCTCAGAAGGTCAGGGACCTGTAGTACAGATACCCGAACAGGGTCCCTGTCATGAAGGACTGTCGGTGCGGGCCGGTCACGGCCAGGCGGGAGGCGCCCACGCGGTAGAAAGTCCGCAGGTACGACGCATCGATGGGCTGTCGACAATGCGGTTGTCGGCCTGATCCAGGCGTGGGCGGCGAAGGCAGCCGCCTGTCTTGCGAAGGAACGACCGTGACCGAGCGCTGTGAACTCATCAATCGCGAAGAGGCCGTGACCCCACCTCCTCGAGTGCTGCCGGTGATCTCTGCACGGTCCCGGCTACTACTCCTGGCGCGACAAACCTGAAGTCCATCGCCAGGGTGAGGAAAGAGCTCAGTATCATGATTAAGGATGCTTTTGCGCCGGCTCGTGAGGGCACTATGGGTATCGAAGGATCCAGGCCTGTCTGGGCGGGCGTGGGGTGAGGTGGATAGCGCACGATCCGTTCCATCATGCACGACCTGGGCGCGGGCCGCGCAGCCGCGGGCGAAGGTCCGTACTACCGTGCCGGCCGAGGACCTCGATGAGCGCCCCCGACCTGATGAGGCGGGACTTCACCGCCGACGAGCCTGGGCGTAAGTGGTGCGGGACATCACCTACATCGGTACGTGGGCCGGGTTCGTTTATCTTGCTGCGGTTCTGGACTGCTGATGCCGAAGGTCGTGGGGTATGCGATGGCTGATCATGTGCGCACCTCGCGCTGGTGTGTGCAGGGCCATCGACATGGCAGCCAGGCGCTGCCCGGTTGAGAAGGGTGTGACGGTCTTTCACTCCGACCAGGCGGTCAGTACACGTCTCAGAGCTTCTGGATCACCTGAAGACCTATGGTATCCGTCCGTCCGTGGGGCGTACCGGAGTGTGCTGGGACAATGCCTGGGCGGGTCATTTTAACGCCACGCTCAAAGAGATGAGAGTACATGGAATGTGTGTACCCCACGAAGGGGCAAAGCGATCAACGATATTGCCCCGTGGATCGGGCGATCACAATCATCATACGCCTTCACTCAGACCTGGGATGCACCGCACCCCGAACGAGGCCGAGCAAGAATTCCTGGACCTAACCAAGGAAGCCTGAAACACCAAACAAGCACTGTCCGAAAAACACCCAGCAGCCCAAGAAAACAGACATAAAGTGGTATGGACTCCAGCGCGAAAGTTAGGGGCAGTAGTCAGTGTCTCTTGGAATTTTTGGGAGGAATAGTCGTCAACGTCACGTTCGGCACACTTGTTGTCATTGCTGGCGCTCTACCTTGGTGGAGAAGGATCGTTCGAGGCGCCAACCAGCAAGAAATCCGCCGACGTTGGCGAACGCTCATCAGTACGATATCAGTCGGTATTATGACATATCTATGGATGTACACACTGGTTGATGCGCACACCACGAACGCGAGTGGCGATATCGTTCTCTGCGGAAATAGCTATTCTTTCATGCTTGATAGCAACCTAGAGTACACTGAAGGCTTGCCGCATGCATGCATTGTGCACAGCCGGATTGCCATCGCGCTACTAGTCCTGAGCGCATTCCTTGTCCTACTGATAGAGCGATGGATTCTCCATCTCGTGTTCGCGAGGTCGCACCTTCCGCCTCACCAACGCAAGACATGAGGCACGGCCAGAAGGGCGGGCCGAGTGCACTCGGCCCGCCCGCTTGCTCGACGGCTACGCGCCTACTCGTTGCCGTGGCAGGTCAGGCCCTTCTTGGGCATGGTGCCGGAGATCAGGTAGGCGTCGACGGCGTCGTTGACGCAGGAGGCGTCGCCGCCGTAGGCGGTGTGCCCATTGCCCTCCCAGGTCAGCAGCTGGCCGGAGTCGAGCTGCTCGGCCAGGGACTTCGACCAGGCGTACGGGGTGGCCGGGTCCCCGGTGGTTCCCACCACGAGGATCGGCGCAGCCCCGCGGGCATGGATCTGCGCGGGCTTGCGGGTCCCGTTGTGCCCCCACACGCTGCACACCAGGTCCATGCCGACCGCGGAGTCCGCAAAGACCGGGGCCTCGCGCTTGGCCTGCTCGTACTGCGAGGCCCAGGTCGTCTTGTCACCCTCCACCGGGTAGTCCAGGCAGGTGACGGCCTGGAAGGCACCGCCGCCGTCATCCTTCGAAGAGGTGTCCTGCTCCTCGGAGGCCGCGAAGGCCGAGCCGTCGCGGTGGTTGATGGCCTGGTCGAGGGCCTTGTTCAGGGGCTCCCAGTTCTGCTCGGTGGTGTAGAGGTACTCGCTCAGGGCGGCGACGATGTCCGCGCCGGTCACGGTGCGGTTCGGGTCACCGGTCGGCAGGGGCGTGCTGTTGGCGGAAGTGATGAGGTCGCGGACCTGCTGGACTCCGGCGTCGGTGCCCCCGCTCAGCGGGCAGCCGGCGGAGTTCTGGCAGTAGTCCACGTAGGTGCGCAGCGCCTGCTCGAAGCCCTTGGCCTGCCCCAGTCCCTGCTCGGCGAGGGACAGGGAGGGGTCGATGGCGCCGTCGAGCACCATGCGGCCCGTGTTGCCGGGGAAGGTCTCGGCGTAGACGGAGGCGAGGTAGGTGCCGTAGGAGAAGCCCAGGTAGTTCAGCTTCTCCTGGCCGGCCAGCGCCCGCAGGATGTCGAGGTCCCGGGCCGCGGAGACGGTGTCGACGTGGTCGAGCAGGGCGGCGGGCTCGGTGTGGGAGGCGCACTGCTCGGTCAGCTCCTGGAAGGACTGCCGGGTCGACTCCGCCCACTCCTCGTAGGACTCGCCGCCCGAAGCGGCCTCGGCAGAGGACTCCGGGGAGGGCTCAGTGCCTGCCTGCGGCGTGCCCGAGGCCGACGGCGAGGCCGAGGCGGAGGGCTCGGCGGTGCTGCCGGATGAGTCGTCGTCGCTGGAGCAGGTGATGGCCGTGGAGGAGCCGACCCCGCGCGGGTCGAAACCGATGATGTCGTAGGCCTCGAGCAGATCAGGACTGAAGGCGTTGCCCGCCCGCTCGGCGAAGGAGACCCCGGAGTCGCCGGGGCCACCGGGGTTGATGAACAGGGCGCCCTGGGCGTGGCCACCGGTGGCGGCACGCTTCTTCACGGCGATCGAGATGGTCTCGCCCTTGGGGTTGGCGTAGTCCAGGGGGGACGGTGATGATGGCGCAGCTGAAGGTGGCCGTGTCGGTCTCCTCCTCGGAGGAGCCGGCCGTCCCGGTCGCGCCGTCGGAGCTCGGAGCAGCTGTCTGCGCCGACGCCGTGGCGGCCGTCGTGGAGGCGCTCGCCTGGGCGGTCGTCTCCGAGGCCTTCTCCACGCCGTCGGTGGCGGCGCAGGGGTACCAGTTGACGGCCTGGCGGTAGAAGGACTCCAGGCCGGAGGGAATCGGGCCCGCGACGGTCGCCGAGCCGCCCGCTGCGGGGGCCAGCCCCGTCCCGCAGGCGCTCAGGCACCCGCCGACGAGGACCGCCAGGGCACTGATGCCCGTGCGACGACGGCGCGGTGCGCCGCCTGTCATCGAGGTCTGCGCGGACGTCTGCGCCGCGATGGCGCGCCCTGAATCAGCCGGGCGCTGCCTTACTGTTCTTGTCATGCGCGGCATCTTACGAAGGTCACCTGTGTCCCCCATATGCCCGGCGTGTTCGTAGGGTAAGTCACGCGGTCGTACCCTGAACCCTCTCGCGGCATGACCCACGACCGTGCGAAGGCGGGCGCCCTGCCCGCCCCTGCGAGCCTCAGGCCCCGACGGCGCGCAGGTGCCCCAGCACCTCGGCGTGGGCAGTCGGGGTGCCCACGAGGAGCGAGCCGGCGCGGCGCACGTCGAAGGGCGCCCCGTCCATCCGGGTGAGGACCGCGCCGGTCTCGGTGCACAGCAGCGCACCGGCCGCAACGTCCCAGGGCTGGAGCCGCGGCTGGGCGTAGACGACCGCACCGCCGGCAGCCACCTCCGCCATCTCCAGGGCGGCCGCCCCGTAGCAGCGCATGCCGCGCGAGGCCTCGATGGCCCGGCCGATGCCCGCGTCCTGCGTGAGCTGGTAGTGGGCGATGAGCATGCCCTCGCTCAAGGGCAGGTCCTCCAGCTGCTCCAGGGGTCGCCGCGCCGCGTCGTCGGTGCCCGCCGACCCCGCCAGAAGCGGCTGCACCCATGCGCCCCGACCGCGGATGGCCGTGTAGAGCCGGCCCGCCACGGGGGTCGGCCAGGACGGCGACCGTGGGTGCGCCGTCGTCGACCAGGGCCAGGGAGATGGCCCAGTCGCGGTGGGTGGCCACGTAGTTGAGGGTCCCGTCGATGGGGTCGAGCACCCAGGCCCGCCCGCGGTAGGTCTCGAAGTCCTCGACGCGGTGCGCCTCCTCGCCGTGGATGGGCACGCCCGTGGCCTCCAGGTGGCCGGCGATGCGCTCCTCGACGCCGCGGTCGACCTGGGTGACCAGGTCGTTGCGGTGGGCCTTGGCCTCGATGCGCAGCTCCTCACCCGGGTCCAGGGCGAAGGCGGCCGCCTGGCGGACCGCAGCCACCCCGCGGGCGAGCAGCTCCTCCAGGCAGGCCGACGACGTCGGCCCGACCGACGGCTCCGGTATCACTGACCCACCACCGGCACTCACGACTGGAGCTCCTGCTGCCTGGCGAGCCGGCTGCTGTGGACGAGCCAGGCCACGCCCAGCACCACCAGCCACAGGGGCGAGGCGAAGACCGCGATGCGGGTGTCGTGGGCCTGAGTGAGGGTCCAGATGACGAAGGCGAAGAAGGCCAGGCTCAGCCATGCCGTCACCCGCCCACCGGGCATGCGGAAGACGCTGGCCTCGTGCAACTCGGGCCGCAGGGTGCGGAACCGCAGGTAGCTCACGACGATGACGCACCACACGAGGATGAACAGGACGCTGGCCACCGTGGTCACCGTCGTGAAGGCCGCGATGATGGACGTGGAGGTGTAGAGCAGCGGGATCGAGGTGAGCAGACTGGCGCAGGTGACGGCCAGGGACACTCCCGGCACCGAGCGGGCCGTCAGCTTGCGGAAGACGTGGGGGGCGTTGTCCGCCCAGGACAGGCCGAAGAGCATCCGGGAGGTGGAGTAGACCCCGGAGTTGGCCGACGACGCCGCGGCCGTGAGCACCACGAAGTTGACGACGCTGGCGGCCACGCCGAGCCCCGCCAGGGCGAACATGGCCACGAAGGGGCTTGCCTCGGGGTTGATCTCCTGCCACGGGGTGACGGCCATGATGGCCGCGAGCGCCCCCAGGTAGAACAGGACGATGCGCACCGGGATGGCGTTGATGGCCCGGGGCAGGGTGACCTCCGGGTCCTTGGCCTCGGCGGCCGCGGTCCCCACGAGCTCGGTGCCCACGAAGGCGAAGATGGCGATCTGGAAGGCCCCGAAGAACCCGCTCAGACCGTTGGGGAAGAGCCCGCCGCTCCAGATGTTGGAGAACTGGGCGTGGGCGCCGTTGGGCGCCGTGAACCCGCGCAGCACCATGAGGACACCGACGACGACGAGCGCCATGATGGCCACGATCTTGATGATGGAGAACCAGAACTCGATCTCCCCGAAGGCCTTGACGGTGGCGAGGTTGAGGCTGAACAGCAGGACCACGGTGGCCACCGGCACGATCCACAACGGCAGGTCCGGCCACCAGTACCTCACGTACCCGGTGATGACGATGACCTCGGCCACAGCCGTCACCAGCCAGCACACGTAGTAGGTCCAGCCCACGAAGAAGCCCGCCCACGGCCCGATGAGGTCGTGGGCGACGTCGGCGAAGGACTTGTAGGACAGGTTGGACAGCAGCACCTCGCCCAGGGCCCGCATGACCAGGAAGAGGATGGCGCCGATGACCGCGTAGACGAGGAACACCCCGGGGCCGGCCAGGGAGATCGTCTTCCCCGACCCCATGAACAGCCCGGTTCCGATGGCCCCGCCGATGGCGATGAGCTGGACGTGGCGGTTGGTGAGGTGGCGCTGGAGCTGGGGCTCGGCGTCGTGGTCCACCATCTGGTCGAGGTCAGGCCGCTGAGGCGGCGAGGACTCGGCCGCCGAGGTGGAATCGGCGGGCGGCGGCGTGAGGGGCATCTCGTCTCCTGATCGTGGGTGACGCCACGAGCCTAGCGCTACCAGGTTCATCCCCGATTCACACGGGTAGGCTCGGCGCCGTGAACCTCAAGGAGCAGATCCGCCACTCGATTCCGGCTGCGATCGTCGTCGTCATCGGCGCCTGGGTGATGATCTACTACTCCATCGTCCAGTGGGAGACGATGAAGCCGGTGCCCAGCTGGGACCTGGCGATCTTCTCCGAGCTGGCCAAGGCCTACGCCCACTTCCAGACCCCGATCGTGCCGGTCAAGGGTGACGGATACAACCTCCTGGGTGACCACTTCCACCCGATCCTCATTCTGCTGGGGCCGATCTGGAGGCTCTTCCCCACTCCTCTGAGCCTGCTCATCACCCAGGACCTGCTGCTGGCGTTCTCGGCCTGGCCGCTGACCCGCCTGGCCAGCCGCCTGACGAATCAGTGGGTGGCCGGTGGGCTGGGGCTCGTCTACGTCCTGTCCTGGGGAATGCAGGGGGCCGTGGCGGCGCAGTTCCACGAGATCGCCTTCGCGATGCCGCTGCTGGCCTATGCCTCGGTGGCCTTCGTGGAGCGACGCTGGGGGGCGGTGGCGGCGTGGTCGGCGCCCCTGGTCCTGGTCAAGGAGGACATGGGGCTGACGGTGCTCATGATCGGGGTGGCCGTCATCCTCACCTCGGCGGTCCCGGCCTGGTATCGCACGTGCACGGTCATCCGGCCCGGCGGCCGTGGGGCCGACGGCCTCGATGCCGCCGCTGGGAACACTCCCACGGACGAGGCCACTCGCAACCGGCATCGGGGGCTGCGCCTGGGCGTGGGCATGGTCGTCGGCGGGATCGCGGCCTTCCTCTTCGCCATCCAGGTGTTCCTGCCGGCCTTCAACATCAACGGGGTGTGGGACTACGGGCTGGGCTCGCAGGACCAGCCCGCCTCACCCGACGCCCTGACCCAGAAGGCCACAGTGGTCGTCATGCTGATCCTCACCAGCGGGGTCATCGGGGTCACCTCGCCGTGGCTGCTCGTGGTGCTGCCGACGCTGGCCTGGCGGTTCCTGGGGTCGGTGGAGTTCTACTGGGTGTGTGGGACAACTGGCACTACAACGCCACCCTCATGCCCATCGCGCTGGGGGCGCTGCTCGACGTCGTCGCCCGGCGCCGGGCGCACGGCTCCTACGTGGCCGACCACCCCGTCAGGCAGGTGGGGGTCGATGGCCGAGCGGTTATGGGGCGCTCCGCCCAGGCCGCCCTGGCCGCCGGGGAGGCAGGGGAGGCAGGCACCGCCGGCGAGTCCGACGTCGACGGCCCGCGCCGGCGCCCGACCGCCTTCCCCACCTGGCTCACGGTGCCGATGCGGCACCGCTTCGTGGTGGCCACGAGCATCCTCACCGCCGTGGCCACCGGGGTGCTGACCGCCCCCTACCTCCCGCTGTGGCAGGCCACCAACAAGAACTTCGATCCGCTCGCCGCCGAGGCCAAGCAGAGCGACGAGGCGAAGAGAACCGAGACGCATCGAGTGGCCGTCGCCCACGAGGCCATCGCCACCATCCCCGAGGGGGCCACGGTGGTCACCGACCTGTCCCTGCTGGCCTACCTGGTGCCCCGGGCCGAGGTCTCCTGGGTGGGCACGAGCGGCCCCGACAAGGAGTACATCGTCATGACCCCGACCAGCGCCAACCAGTGGGGCACCACCAATGCCGCCACCTGGGGCGAGCAGCACTCCAAGCAGGGGGCCACCTACACCGTCATCTTCAACAAGGACAACTACCAGATCGCCAAGCGCAATGGCTGAGGCCGTCCCCGGCGCCGGTGCCGGAACCCGCGACGCCTCCGAGGCCGGGGGTGCTCCCACGCCGGGGGCCGGAGGCGGGGCCGAGTCGAGGGACTGAGCTGGCTCCGTCCGTGACCCCTCCCCTCGGCAGCTGCCGCAGACTCCCCACCGGCAGCCGTCTCTCCCTCGGCGGCCGGGCGGGCCCCATCCGTGACTGCATCCCTGGCCCTGGTCGCCGCGGGCGGATGCGCGGGCACGCTGGTGCGCGCGGCCCTGGAGCGGGCCTGGCCCGCCTCCCCGGGCACCTGCCGGTCACGACCCTGGCCCTCAACGTCGTCGGGGCCCTGGCCCTGGGGCTGCTGCTCGGGGCGTTCGGCGAAGGCCGCCCCCGCCTGCGACTGGCCCTGGGCACGGGAGTGCTGGGCGGGCTGACGACGCACTCGACCTTCATCCTGGAGAGCCACCGGCTCCTGACCTCCAGCGGGGACGGCAGCAACCCGGTCCTCGGCGCCACCTACCTGGTGGGGTCGATGGTGGCCGGGCTGGTGGCGGCCGGGCTCGGGCTGTGGCTGGCCGGCCGTCTGCGCCACCCGGACAGCACGGGCAGTGCGGGCCGAGCAGGCCGAGTGGACCGAGCGGGCAGAGGCCCCCTCCCGGAGGCGTCATGAGCGGGGCCGCCGCCGGGCTGGGGACCTGGCTCGCCGACTGGCTCCCCTGGCGATGGCCGGCGGGGTGGGGGCGGCCTGCCGCTGGGGCGTGGACACCTGTGTCAGCCGCCTCAGCAGCCGAGCCGCCCGGGAGGCTGCGACGGGAGGCCGGCAGCGGCGTCGTTCCGGGCTGCGGGCGCCCTGGATGTCACGGATGCTGCGAATGCCGTGGGGCACGGTCGTCGTCAACGTGACCGCCTGCCTCCTCATGGGCCTGCTCGTGGGCCAGGCGGCCGGCCCACCGCACTCCGGAACCTGGGCCGCCACCGCGCTGACCGTCCTGGGGACCGGCTTCCTGGGCGGGTACTCGACCTTCTCCACGGCCTGCGTCGAGGGAGCGCGCCTGCTGCTGGCCGGGCGGTGGGGGCCGGCCCTGGCGCACGCGACCCTCATGACGGCGGGGACGCTGGGCGCCGTCGGGCTCGGGCTGGCTGCCGGCGCAGCCCTGCGTTAGAGCACCACCGGGCCGGCCCCGGCCTCACTTCGACCAAAACTTCACAAACGACGCGGCTCCGGGTCGAATATGAAGATTCGGTCGAAGTGTGGGTCGGGGATGGGCGACGGCGCCTCCGGGGCCGATGAGCTTCGGTGACCTTCGTGAGCGCGCCGTGAGCGGCTCGTGAGCGCCCCGTGAGGTTGGCGGGCCTGCCGAGATCGGCCTGAGACGGCTGTGACGAACTGTGCTCTCATCGGCCATATCAGGCGTATTGCGGGGCCTGTCTCCTCTGACAGACTCGCTGCCATGAGTGTTCAGCCGCCTTCTTCGACGCCGACGCAGACGCAGTCGAAGACCAACCGCGCCACGGTCATCACCCTCGTGGTCATCGCCGTCATCCTGGCCGTCCTCGCCGCAGTGCTGCTGCAGAACGTCGCCTCCCGGCGCCATCAAAGCCGCCGCCGCCAGCCAGGCACCCGCCTCCTCCTCCGATTCGGCCGCCGCGGTCCCCGAGCCCGTACCGGCCCCGCCGGTCGTCGACCAGCAGACCCTGGAGCTCATCCACTCCGAGATCCACCGCGACCCGGCCGACGGCCAGGCCAAGGGCAAGGTCGACGCGCCGGTCGTCATGGTCATCTACTCCGACTTCGCCTGCCCCTTCTGCACCCAGTTCGCCCAGAAGGTCGAGCCCGAGCTGAACAAGCTGGTGAAGGAGGGCACGCTGCGCATCGAGTGGCGCGACCTGGCCCAGATCAGCGAAACCTCGCCCCTGGCCGCCCAGGCCGGGCGGGCCGCCGCCAAGCAGGGAAAGTTCTGGGAGTTCCACGACGCCGTCTACGCCGCCGCCGACCCCAAGGGCCACCCGGCCTACACCGAGGACTCCCTGGTCGACTTCGCCAAGAAGGCCGGGGTGGCGGACCTGTCGAAGTTCCGCACTGACATGACCGCCGCCGAGACCGTCAAGGCCGTCTCCGAGTCCACCGACCACGTCCACTCCATCGGCATTCAGGGAACTCCGTTCATGATCGTGGGCGAGACCTACATCAACGGGTACCAGGACGCCGACTACATGACGGCCGTCGTCAAGAGCCAGGCCGCCAAGGCCAAGGAGGCCAAAGGGACCCAGGGTGCTACTGGGGCTGCGAGCACGACGAGCCCTGCGGCACCGGCGTCGGCGCACTGACCACCGCGCAGCGGAACGCCGACGGCGCCCCTCGGCGCCCGCGCGCCCACCCACCCCAGAGCCTCTCCCCGACTCGCCCCTTGGGCGGGCCGGGGACGCTATTCTTCCATCACTTATCCCATTGATCGTCTGACGAGCAACGGCGCAAGCAGCGACGTCAGCAACGGTCGTTTCACCAAGGAGCGCGAGCATGGCACTGAGCATCGGAGTGGATGTCGGCGGAACGAAGATCGCGGCCGGCGTCGTCGACGACGAGGGGAAGGTTCTTCAGACGATTCGGCGCGACTCCCCCGCCGCCGACCGCCAGGCGATCATTGACACGATCACGACGGTGGTGCGCCGGCTGCGGGAGGACTTCCCCGACGTGGCCACCGTGGGCATCGGGGCGGCGGGCTTCGTGTCCTCCGACCGCAACACGATGGCGCACGGTACCAACCTGGACTGGACCGGGATGCGGATCGGCGACGTCGTCTCCGAGGGCGTGGGCCTGCCCGTCGTCGTCGAGAACGACGCCAATGCCTTCGGGTGGGCCGAGGCCCGCTTCGGGGCGGCCCGCGGCAAGCGCAACGCCCTCATCGTGGCCATCGGCACCGGCGTGGGCGGGGCCATCATCGTTGACGGCCACCTCCTGCGCGGGGCGGCCGGATTCGGCGGGGAGATCGGGCACCTCAACGTCGTCCCCGGCGGGCGCCCCTGCGGGTGCGGCCTGCGCGGGTGCCTGGAGCGCTACAGCGCCGGCACGGCCCTGGGAGTCAACGCCTGGGAGCTGGCGCAGTTCCGCCCCGGCTACGCGGCCCGCATCATCGAGCTCTCCGGCGGCGACCCGGAGCACATCTCCGGCAAGGCCGTCACCGCCGCGGCCCGCGAGGGGGACCCGGCAGCCCTGGAGTGCTACGAGCAGCTCACCCACTGGCTGGGGGTGGGGCTGGCCGACATGTGCGCGCTGCTGGACCCCGAGGTCATCGTCATCGCCGGCGGCCTGGCCGAGGCCGGTGACATCCTGCTCGCCCCCGCGCGCAAGGCCTTCGCCGAGAACCTCACGGCCGGCACCCACCGCCCCGCCATCCCGGTGGTCCTGGCCGAGGGCGGCCAGGAGGCCGGGCTCGTCGGCGCCGCGGACCTGGCCCGCCAGCCCTGAACCACCCGGGCACCATCCTCGGGTCGGCCTGGAAACCATCAGCCATCCGGGCTCTTACGGAAACCTTGCGAGATGACGCGGCGTCAATGTGCGCTATTGCACCGACCCTCTTATTGTTAGGTATGCCTTACCTCGGTTAGCGTCAGCCTGTTCGACCGCTTTCTCCTGATCGGCTCTACCAGAGAAGAGGCCTCGTGACCGTCTCACGCAAGTCATTCATCCTTGGCACCGCTGCCCTGTCCTCCACGGCGCTTCTGGCGGCCTGCGGCCGTTCCAGCGGCTCATCCGGCGCCTCCGGAAAGACCATCTCGATCAAGCACGTCTACGGCACCACCGAGGTTCCCGAGGGCGCCACCAAGATCGCCACCCTGGCGTGGGCCAACCAGGACGTCCTCCTGGCACTGGGCATCATGCCGGTCGGCTTCTCCAAGCAGGACTGGGGCGTCACCGACGGCTCCGGCATGCTGCCCTGGACCAAGGAGAAGGTCGACGAGATGGTCTCCAAGGGCGCCGCGCAGCCCAAGCTCTTCGACGAGACCGGCGGCACCCCCCTTCGAGGAGATCAGCGCCACCAAGCCCGAGGTCATCCTGGCCGCCTACTCCGGCATCACCAAGGAGGACTACGACAAGCTGAGCAAGATCGCCCCCACCGTGGCCTACCCGAAGATCGCCTGGGGCACGCCCTGGCGCGAGACGATCACGATCGACGCCACCGCCGTCGGCAAGAAGACCGAGGGAGAGAAGCTCGTGGCCGACCTGGAGAAGCAGGTGGCCGATGCCGTCGCCAAGCACCCGCAGATCAAGGGCAAGGCCGCCGCCTTCTGCTACACCGCCGAGGGCGACGCGACCAAGTTCGGCTTCTACACCACCGCCGACCCGCGCACCGCCTTCCTGTCCGACCTGGGGATGAAGGTGCCGGCCTCCGTGGAGAAGGCCTCCAAGGAGAGCTCCTCGGCCTTCAACGTGGACGTCTCCACCGAGAACGCGGACTCGCTCAACGACTTCGACCTCATCGTCATGTACGGCACCGAGTCCGACCTGGCCGCCCTGCAGGCCAACAGCCTCCTGAGCCAGGTGCGCGCCATCAAGAACGGCGCAGTCGCCTTCGTGGGCAACAACGACCCGCAGGCCGCCTCCACCAACCCCGGCCCGCTGTCGATCCCGTGGGGCATCGAGAACTACGTGAAGCTCATCGCCGTGGCGGCCGACAAGGTCCAGTGAGCACCTCGATCAGCACCCCGGCATGCGCCCCACCCCAGTGAGTACCTCAACGGTTCCAGCGGCTGCTGGCCCCGGCGCCGGCAGGCAGCTGCGCCGGTGCCTGGCCGCTCTGGCGCTCCTGACGGTCCTGGCCGTCGTCGCCGCCCTGTGCTCGATCGCCTTCGGCTCGCGGATCGTGGGGTTCGAGGAGATCGTCGGAGGCCTGACCGGCTCGCGCTCCGACATCGGCGCGCTGGTGGTCGCCGAGCGCGTGCCGCGCACCGTCGTCGCCCTCGTGGCCGGAGCGGCCCTCGGGGTCTCGGGCGCCCTCATGCAGGCGGTGACCCGCAACCCGATCGCCGACCCCGGGATCCTGGGCGTCAACACCGGCGCCTCCCTGGCGATCCTCATCGGTGTCGCCTTCCTGGGGATCTCGGGGGCCTCCCAGTTCCTGTGGTTCGCGCTCATCGGGGCGGCCGTCACGGCGGTGCTCGTCTACACCATCGGCTCCCTGGGGCCGGGCGGTCCGACGCCGGTCAAGCTCGCCCTGGCGGGCGTGGCCACGAGCGCGGCCCTGTCCTGCGTCATCAGCGCCGTCATGCTGCCGCTCGCCCAGGGCCTCGACGACTACCGCTTCTGGCAGATGGGCTCGCTGGGGCGCGGCACCTGGAGCTCTCTGACGACAATCGCCCCCTTCCTGGCCGTGGCGACGCTCCTGGCGGTACTGGTGGCCGGCCCCTCAACTCCCTGGCGCTGGGCGAGGAGATGGCGATCGGCCTGGGCGTCAACGTCACCCGCACGCGCCTGGCGGCGGCGGGCGCCGGCGTGCTCCTGTGCTCGGCGGTCACGGCCGTCGTCGGCCCCATCGGGTTCGTGGGCCTCATGGTTCCGCACACGGTGCGCATGCTCTGCGGCCCCGACCACCGCTGGCTGCTGCCGCTGTCCGCCCTGTGCGGGGCGGACCTGCTGACCCTGTCCGACGTGCTGGGGCGGATCGTCTCCCGGCCCTCGGCCGCGCTGCCGGTGGCGGTGGTGACCGCCTTCGTCGGCGCCCCCATCCTCATCATGATCGCCCGCGGTGCGAAGGTGCGTGAGCTGTGAGTGCCCGGGACATCACCGCCGTCGGCAGCGCACCCACCGTCGGCTCGCTGCGTCCCGGCTTCTCCATCGCCGGGCGCCGACGCCGCACCCTGCGCTTCGCGGGCGTCACCATCACCCTGGCCCTGGTGGTCGCGGCGCTGTGGGTGACCACGGTGATGGTCGGCGAGACCTGGTACGGCCCCGACGAGGTGCTCGGGGTGATCGTCGGCGACTTCGTGCCGGGAGCCTCCTTCGACGTCGGAGAGGTACGCCTGCCGAGGGCGATCATCGGGCTGCTGGCCGGGATGGCCTTCGGGATGGCCGGGACCACCTCCCAGACGATGCTGCGCAACCAGCTCGCCAGCCCCGACATCATCGGCATCACCTCGGGGGCCTCGGCCTCCGCGGTCTTCGCCATCACGGTGCTGGGCTGGTCGCCCGCAGGCACCGGCGTCAACGTCCTGGCCGTCACCTGCGGCCTGGCGACGGCGCTGGTCATCTACCTGCTGTCGGGATCGGGGCGCACCCAGGGCGGGCGGCTCATCCTCATCGGCATCGGTGTGGCGGCGATGTTCACCTCCTTCATCTCCTACCTCCAGCTCCAGGGCAACGTGTACAAGGCCATCGACGCCATGCGCTGGCTGAGCGGCTCACTGGGCTCGGCCGACTGGAACCAGGTGCCGGTCCTGGCCGGGGCGATGGCGGTGTGCGGGGCCCTCCTGCTCGTCGTCGGCCGCGACCTGGGGCCCCTGACCCTGGGCGAGGAGACCGCCACCGGCCTGGGCGTACCGGTGGACCGCACCCGCCTGGCGCTGGTCATCACGATGGTGGCGCTGTCGGCCTTCGCCACGGCGGCCACCGGCCCCATCGCCTTCGTCTCCTTCCTGGCCGGGCCGATGGTGGCCAGGCTCATCGGACAGACCGACCGCAGCCTCCTGGTGCCGGCGGCACTCATGGGCGCGGTCATCGTGCTGGGCTGCGACCTGGTGGCCCGCAACCTGCTGCCCACCAGCCTGCCCGTGGGCGTGGTCACCGGCCTCATGGGCGCGCCCTACCTCATCGGCCAGCTCATCCGCATCAACAGACAGGGCGCCTCCGCATGACCTCCGCAGAGACCTCCACAGCGGCCTCCTCGGCAGCTTCCTCAGCAACCTCCACCCCTCCCGCGGTCCCCGAGCTCGCCACCCAGGGGCTGCGCTCCGGGTACGGCCGGCGCGTCGTCGTCGACGGCGTGGACGTGACGATCCCCAGCGGCAGGATCACCGTCATCGTGGGGGCCAACGCCTGCGGGAAGTCGACCCTGCTCAAGACCATGGCCCGGATCCTGGCACCGGTGGAGGGCCAGGTCCTGCTCGACGGGACCCCCATCGGACAGATCCCCACCCGGAGGCTGGCGACACGGCTCGGCCTACTGCCCCAGCAGCCGATCGCCCCCGAGGGGATCGCCGTGGCGGACCTCGTGGGACGCGGGCGCCACCCGCACCAGTCCATGTTCCGCTCCACGGGCGCCGAGGACCGCCGGATCGTCGAGGAGTCGCTGCTGGCAACCCGCACGGCCGAGCTGGCCGACCGCTCCATCGACGAGCTCTCCGGCGGCCAGCGCCAGCGCGTGTGGATCGCCATGGCCCTGGCCCAGCGCACGCCGGTGCTGCTGCTGGACGAGCCCACGACCTTCCTGGACCTCACCCACCAGGTGGAGGTCCTCGACCTGCTCACCGACCTCAACCGCGAGCGCGGCACCACCGTGGTCATGGTGCTGCACGACATCAACCTCTCGGCCCGCTACGCCGACCACATCATCGCCATGCGCGCCGGCAGGGTCGTGGCCGCCGGTCCCCCGCGGGAGGTGGTCGACGCCGAGCTGGTGTCGACCGTCTTCGACCTGGACTCCGACGTCATCACCGACCCGGTCTCCGGCACGCCCCTCATCCTGCCCAAGGGCCGCCACCACGTACGCGAGGCCGGAGCGCCGGCATGAGCCCCACCCGTCCCTCCGCCTCACCGACATCTCCGTTCCGCTTCTTCCATGTCACAGTGGCGGCAGTCCGCGACGTGACGCCGTCCATGCGGCGCTTCACCTTCATCGGGGATGATCTGGTCCACTACGCCGACCCGGGCTGGGACCAGCGGATCAAGCTGATGCTGCCGGCACCGTCGTCTGGCTACGAGCAGCTGCCCGACGGCGAGGACTGGTACGGCCGGCTGATGAAGCTGCCCGAGGAGCACCAGTGCCCGATCCGCACCTACACGACCCGCTTGGTGCGCTACGACGCCCCGGACCCCGGCGGTGCGACCGGAACCCGGACCGAGGTGGATGTGGACATGGTGGTGCACGACCCGCTGGGGCCGGCCTCTCGCTGGATCCACGCCGCCGAGCCCGGCACCCGGGCAGTGCTGCTGGGCCCGAACCGCCAATGGGACGGTGAGTCCGGGGGCGTGGACTTCGCACCGCCGCAGGTGACCGAGCGCTTCCTCCTGGGCGGGGACGAGACGGCGGCGCCGGCAATCGCCCGCATCCTGGAGGAACTGCCGGCCGACGCCCGGGGCATCGCCGTCGTCGAGATGCCCGGAAAGGCCGATGCCGCCTACCTGCCCGAGCATCCCGGGATCGAGGTGCGGGTGACGGGGCGCAACGGCCGCTCGCACGGGGAGGTGCTCGTCGAGGGTGTACGCCGGGCCGCCGAGGAGCTGTGCCCGGTAGGGGTGCCGCAGGAGGTCGAGGAGATCGACGTCGACCGCGAGCTGCTGTGGGACGTGCCGCGCCACGCCAAGGGCGGGGACGCACTCAAGCGCACCACCCTGTACGCGTGGCTCGCCGGGGAGGCAGCTGCGGTGCGCACGATGCGCCGCCACCTGGTCAGCGAACGTGGCATCGACCGGCGCTCGGTGGCCTTCATGGGCTACTGGCGCCAGGGCCGCGCCGAGGCCTGAGCCCGAGGGCTCCGGCACACACCGGCCGGGCCGGAGGCCACGTCGTCGAGAACGTACTTTCTGCACGAGGACTGCGTTCTCCTCCAGATGACTGGGGACGGACCTCAGTGATCTGGAGGAGAAGTACGTTCTCGGGGCGAAACGCAGTCGCCGATTCCCTGAGCGCCAGGCTCGCCCTGCGGCCATCAGTGCGCCGGGACGCAGGCCTGAGCTCAGTCCTTGGTGGCCCGGCTCGAGTCCGCGGGCGCGGAGGCGGCAGCGTCGTCGCCGTCCCCACCGCCGCTGGCGCGCGTGGCCGACTTGCCGGCCTTCTCACGCTCCTTGATGACCTCAGCGCGCTTCTCGACGACGGCCCGGCCGTAGTCGGGATCGGCCTCGCCAACGCCGTCGCCGTCGAGGTCGAGCTCGTCGAGCACGCCCTGGTCGAGCTCATCGGGGTCGCGCACGGGCGAGTCGCCGGCGGACAGGAAGATCCCCACCCAGCGCGAGCGCGGGTCGGAGTCGATGAGGAGGGCTTTGACGAACAGGGTCAGCGGCACCGCCAGGATCGTCCCCATCGCCCCGGTGACAGTGGACCAGAACAGCAGGCACAGGAAGGTCGTCGTCGTGTTGAGCCCCACCGCGTCCCCCGTGAACTTGGGCTGGATGAGGGACTGGATGACGAAGTTGGCCGCCGTGTAGGACAGCACCACCCACAGCGCCGTCCACGGGCCGGAGTCCACCAGCCCCAGGATTGCCGGCGGCACCACGCCCAGGACGAAGCCGATATTCGGGATGTAGTTGGTGATGAAGGAGACCACGCCCCAGGTGATGGCCATCGGCACGTTCAGGTACCACAGGGTGACCGCGTTGATGACGGCCACGATGAGACCGAAGACCGTCGAGACCATCCAGTAGGAGCGCACCGCCTCACAGAAGGAGACCAGGGCTGAGGCCATCCCCGGCTTGAGGACGCCGAGGGCCGCGGTGCGGATCTCGATCTTGGCGGTGTCGAACATGAGGAAGACGACCACCATCGACATGACGCCGAGCATCGCGCTGGCCGAGGTCAGCTGCCCCAGGACCGACTGGGCCACCATGACCAGCTGGGAGGTGTCCAGGACATTGGTGACCTGCTTGAGCACCGCGGACTGGTCGACCCCCATGCCGTTGAGCTGGGTCTCGACCTGCTTCCAGATCGCCTGGAACTTGGGGGCGTACTGCGGCAGGGTGTCGACGAGCTGGGCGACGGCGACGGCCAGGGCCGCGAACAGCAGGACGACGAAGGCGAAGATGAGCAGGATCGCCGCCGTCGCCGCGAGCACGCGCGGCACCCGGTGGCGCGTCATCCACGACACCATCGGCCGGACCGTCACCACGAGGGTGAGGGCGAAGAAGGCCGGGGCGAAGAGGTCCTGGATGAGGTAGAGCCCCACCGCGCCAATGGTCAGTGCCGCCAGGAGATAGGCGATGGTTTCCCCCTGCGTGCGTTCCCCGGGGAGGGGAACGGCGGCCTTCCGAGCTTTTTCCGACACAACTGCCATGGGCGCATCCTCCCACGGACTGGCGGCGCGCTGCGCCCCGACGGCCTAGACGCGCCGTGGGAGCTCTCCCCCTTTTCCGCGCTCGCGGTGGCGGCGTGGCAGCGACTCTCTGGTGGCATTCCAGCGAGGGCCGGTGGCTCTCCGGCTGCCTGCGGCCCCGCCCCGGCCCGTCTCAGTCCACTGGCAGGACCTCGGCCAGCCAGGCGTCGACGGCGCGGTAGAAGGCCTGCGGGTCGCTGCGACGCACCTGGTGGCCGGCCCCGGGCACGAGGACCGGGGTGATGCGGGGGTTGCGGGCGGCGGTGGCCAGGCCCTCGCTGCCCACGCGGGCGCTGCCGGGCCGGTCGCCGGTGAGCAGTAGGGCGGGGACCTCGAGGGCGGCCATGGCCTCGTCCCAGGGGACCTCGGGGGCGACGACGCCGGAGAGCAGCAGGCCCGGGTCGGTGCGCTGGGAGGCCCATACGCCCGGGAGGGCCTCGACGTCGGGCATGGTCTCCAGGGCGCGGCCGACGGCGGCCGGCAGGTCGGCGACCTCGGCGGCGCGAGCCCGCTCCCGGGCGGCGCCGCGGGCCAGGAGCTCGCGCGGGCTGCGGGTGCCGAAGCGGGCCGGGTCCTCCAGGACGACGCCGCAGAGCAGGTCGGGGCGACGGACGGCGGCCACCATGGCGGTGGCCGCGCCCATCGAGTGACCGATGACCACTGGGGCGGGCGGCGTCGGCAGGCCCAGGGCGGCCCGGCCGCGCGAGGCGGCCTCCAACTCCTCCAGGACGGCGATGAGGTCCTCCACGAGGACCTCCCCGGCCCGCTCGAGCTGGGCCGGCTCCCACCGCGGGGACAGGCCGTGCCCGCGGGCGTCAACCGCCACGACCCGGTAGCCGCGGCCCACCCAGTGGTCGATGGCCTCGGCCAGGGAGACTGCGGATCCGGTGATGCCGTGGAGCAGGACCAGGGTGGGGGCGGCGTCGGGCCCCGTGACGATGCGCGCCAGTGAAGTCATGGCCCCATCCTGCCTCGTGACCGCCCCGTAGGCTGAGCCCATGAGCGAGACGAGCCAGCAGAGCACGCCGAGGATGAACGTCGAGTCCTTCAACCTGGACCACACCAAGGTGGCCGCGCCCTACGTGCGCGTGGCCGACCGCAAGGAGCTGCCCGGCGGGGACGTGCTCGTCAAGTACGACGTGCGGTTCTGCCAGCCCAACCGCGCGCACCTGGAGATGGAGGCCGTGCACTCCATCGAGCACCTGAGCGCCGAGCTCATGCGCAACCACACCGACCGGCTCATCGACTTCTCCCCCATGGGCTGCCAGACCGGCTTCTACGCTCTCATGCTGGGGGTGGGGACCGAGGATTTCCTGCCGCTGCTGGAGGCGACCTTCCGCGACATCCTCACTGCTCAGGAGGTGCCGGCGGCCAACGAGGTCCAGTGCGGCTGGGGGGCGAACCACTCGCTGGCCGCCGCCCAGGAGGCGGTGCGCGACTTCCTCGCCGCCCGCGAGGAGTGGACGCGGGTCATGGCCTGACGCGGCCGCGCGACCCTGTCCCGCCCGGCCGGGGACACTCCCTCCCGGCCGGGGACATCCTGCGCGCCCGGGGACCTTTCCGCACCGCCGGGGACATCCTGCGCGTGCGGGGACAGGATTCCGGTCCCCGACGGCGTCGAACGCACCCGCCCGGAAGGACACGCACCCGGCCGCGCGGAATGTCCCCGCCAGTGAGCCCGGGAGCCGGGAGCCAGAAAGAGGGCAACCCTCAGGGCAGCCCTCACTGACCCCATCGCCCTCCACCCGCCCCCTGTAGGCTCGGCGCGTGAGTCGCACCAGTGCCGCACCCGTCATCGTCTCCTGCGCCATGGCAGAGGAGGCCCAGCCCTTCCTGGACACCCTGCCCAAGCGCGCGGCCGCCCAGGCGCCGACCCTGCCGGGGGCCGCACGCGCCTGGTCCCTCCAGCTTCCCGACGGCGAGCGCGAGCTCATCGTCGTGCGCAGCGGCATTGGGCTCGTGGCGGCCGCGAGCGCGCTGGCGACGGTCCTGGCTCAGGTCCGCCCCAGCGCCGTCGTCTCGGCGGGAACCACCGGCGGGCTCGGCCGCCAGGTCGAGGTCGGCGACGTGTGCGCCTCGGCGACCCTGGCCTACACCGACGCCGACGCCACCGCCTTCGGCTACGCCCGCGGCCAGACCCCGGGGCAGCCGGAGACCTTCGCCGGGGATGCGGCCCTACTGGAGCAACTGGAGCAGGTGGGCCAGGAGGCCCTGCGCGGCGCCACGGCGTCGTCGGGCTCGGCGCGACTGCGCGTCGGTCAGATGCTGGCCGGCAACTCCTTCGTGACGGCCGCGAACGTCGCCGACACCCGCGAGGTCTTCCCGGCGGCACTGAGCACGGACATGGAGTCGACAGCGCTGGCGCAGGTGGCGGCGGGCGCCGGCGTCCCCTTCGTCTCGGTGCGCGGCGTGTCCGACCTGTGCGGCCCCGAGGCGGGCCAGGACTTCCACATCGCCGTCGAGGAGGCCGCCGCCCGCAGCGCCGCGGTCGTCTTGGCCTGCTCAGCTGAGTCTCTGACGCCGGCCGCACCTCCCTCCCCACCCACACTTCGACAGAATCTTCAGAATCGACCCGGAGCCGCGTCGTTTATGAAGTTTTGGTCGATTTGCCGGGCGCCGCTCAGTCGGCCTGGCGCAGGCGGGCCTCGACGCGCTCGACCTTCGCGGTCATCTGCCCGGTCCAGCCGGGGCGGATGTCGGCCTTGAGGACGAGCGCCACGCGCGGACTCACCTCGGCGACCGCCTCGCAGGCCCGCTTGACCACGTCCATGCACTCATCCCACTCGCCCTCGACCGTGGTGAACATCGAGGTCGTCTCATAAGGCAGGCCGGAGTCGCGCACCACGCGCACAGCCCGGGCCACCGCCTCGGAGACAGATCCGTCAGGGGCGTCAGTGGTGGTCGGGGACACGGAGAAGGCGACAAGCATGCAGCCAGGCTAGCCCGGCACCGCCGGGGCCGCCCTCAACGTGGGGCTGACCCGCGAGGAGATCGTTGAGACACTCCCCCACCCACCGCCGCCAGGTCACCCCTTACAGCGCCACGAGGACCTGGACCATGACGATCTTGACAACGATGGCCAGGGCGAACAGGGTCGCGTAGCCGGCCTCGATGCGCTCGTCATCGCGTTTGGACAGCGCGAAGGCAAGGATCGCAGGCTGCCCGACGAGCCCGGCCAGGCCGCCGGAGGCCCGCTGCGCGGACACCCCGGCCCACCGCGCTCCGGCCAGCAGAACGATCGCGTTGACCACCACAATAAGTGCGGCGAGCACCCCCACCTTGAGTCCCGTCATCGAGAAGGCCGAGGCCGCGAAGTCCGGCCCCGAGGCCAGCCCGATCGCAGCCAGGAAGAACAGCAGCCCCAGCTGGCGGATGGTGGAGTTGGCGGCGTGCGGCAGCCCCCACACGAAGGGTCCGGTGCGCCCCACCCACCCCAGGACCATGCCGACGACGAGCGGCCCGGCCGCCACCCCGAGCCGCAGCGTGATGCCGCCGGGCAGCGGGATCGCCACCAGCCCCAGGAGCACGCCGAGCGCCATGCCTGCCCCGACTGAGAAGGCGTCGATCTGGGCGATGGAGCGCTCGGAGTCGCCGAACCAGTCGGCGGCCTTCTCCAGCTCGTCGCTGGGGACGACCGCCAGCACCCGGTCGCCGAGCTCCAGGACAAGGTCCTCGCGGGCCAGCAGGTCCAGGTCGCCGCGCTTGACGCGGGTGATGACGCCCTGGAAGCGCCCGGGCATGTCCACCTCGGCGATCGTGCGCCCGGCCACCCGTGTCGAGGAGACAGTCAGGCGCCGGAAGTCGACGGCGGTGCGGTCCTTGGCCAGGCAGTTGTGGAGCCCGGTGCCCAGGTCGTGCATGGCGGACTCGACGGCGGCCGGCGCCCCGACGATGACGACCTTGTCCCCGGGCAGTAGCTCCTCACCGGGGGCCACAACCCGGGTCTCGCCGTCGCGCTCCAGGTAGGAGATGCGGATGCGGCCCTCCTTGAAGGCCTTCATCTCACCCAGGGCCACCCGCTGGAGGAGGTAGACGCTGGTGGCGGTGATGCCGTCGGCGCTGGCGGGCCGCGGGTCGCGCCGCCCCGGCCAGGTGCGCCCCACGACCCCGGCCACAATGAGGATCGCGACGGCGACGCCCACGGGGTAGGCCAGGGCGTAGCCGACGGCGGGCTCCTGGGTCCCGGCCGCCTCGATGGCGGCGTCGAGCACCGGTGAGGTGAGAGCCCCCGCATAGGCGCCGGAGTCCATGGCGGGGCTCACCCCGGTCAGGTGGGAGTAGAGGCCGCCCGCCGCGCCGGCGATCACGAGCGCGACGACGCACAGGGCCATGAGCGGCAGCTGCCTGCGCAGGTCGCGGAAGAAGGTGTTGCCGGCGCCCAGTCCCACGGTGTAGCAGAACAGGGCCAGGCCGAGGCTGCGCAGCAGGGTGAGGTCGGCGCCGAGCCGGGGGTCGAGGGCGCCCACCGCGAGGCCCACGAAGAGCGCCCCGGCGGCGCCGAAGCGGATCGGCCCCAGCGGTATCTGCCCGACGGCGGTCCCCAAGCCGATGACGAGGAAGACGGTGAGGATCGGCGCCTGCGCGAGGACGTCGAGAACGGGATGGAGCACGGACACGACGCCAGGTTAGTCGCACGCCCCGAATGCCCCGAACCGCACGCCACCAATTCCCCGCCCGGGCCGGCCGGCGTCATGCGCGAGGCCGCGAAGCGGCCACCGGAAGCACTATTCAATAGGTGGGATAAATGGTGCTGATATCAAGGCTGAGAAACGAACGCCCCGCCGTCGGACTCAGGATTGCTTCCTTTCCGCCACCAGGAGGAATACCCTGGGAGGGTCACCGGAGACGATGACGTCACACCTTTTCTCGACGACGAGAACGGAATCCCGATGCCCCAGAAAGAAGCCTCTCTGCCGACCTACTCGCCGGAGGAGGAGAAGCGGATCATCCGCAACGCCGACGGCGTCCCCGTCGGCATACGTCCTGACAATCGATGGACACCCGCTCGGATCGCCACATGGGTGGCCATCACCGCCCTGGGCGTCCTGGGGTGGTGGATGCTGGCGGTCGTGCGCGGCGAGCACGTCAACACCATCTGGTTCGTGGTCACCGCCGTGTGCACCTACGCGATCGGGTACCGCTTCTACGCCCTCTACATCCAGCGGCGCATCATGCGCCCCGACGACACCAACGCCACCCCGGCTGAGCGCATCAACAATGGGCGCGACTTCGACCCCACCCACCGCGTCGTCCTCTACGGCCACCACTTCGCGGCCATCGCCGGCGCCGGACCGCTGGTCGGCCCGGTCCTGGCCGCCCAGATGGGCTACTGCCCGGCACCCTGTGGATCATCATCGGAGTGCTCGTGGCCGGCGCCGTCCAGGACATGCTCGTCCTGTTCTTCTCCATGCGCCGCGGCGGCCGCTCCCTGGGCCAGATGGCCACTGACGAGATCGGCCGGATCGGCGGCATCGTGGCGACCATCGTCGTCTTCGTCATGCTCATGATCGTCCTGGCGGTCCTGGCCATGGTCTGCGTCAACGCCCTGGCCGCCTCCCCCTGGGGCGTCTTCTCGGTGGGTATGACGATCCCGATCGCCATCGGGATGGGCCTGTGGCTGCGCTTCGTCCAGCCCGGCAAGATCACCCAGGTCTCCTTCGTCGGCTTCGGCCTGCTCATCGCCGTCATCATCGGTGGGCGCTGGGTGGCCGAGTCCCCCCCCTGGGCCACTACCTGCACCTGTCCCCCAAGACCCTGGTGTGGGCCATGATCATCTACGGCTTCCTGGCCGCGGTCCTGCCGGTGTGGGTCCTGCTCACCCCGCGTGACTACCTGTCGACCTTCATGAAGGTCGGCACGATCACGATCCTGGCGCTGGGCATCATCATCGTGCGTCCCCTGGTGGAGATGTCCGCCGTCACCGAGTTCGCCTTCAACACTGAGGGCCCGGTCTTCGCCGGCACCCTCTTCCCCTTCCTGTTCATCACCATCGCCTGCGGTGCCCTGTCCGGCATGCACGCCATGGTCTCCTCGGGCACCAGCCCCAAGATGGTGGAGAAGGAGACTCAGGTCCGCATGATCGGCTACGGCGGCATGCTCATGGAGTCCTTCGTGGCGATCATGGCGCTGGCCGCCGCGGTCTCGCTGAGCCCGGGCATCTACTTCTCCATGAACACCTCGACGGCGACCATGAACAAGCTCGCCGGCCCCGAGACAGTGGCCGCGGCCCCCTGCAAGACCACCGACGACCCCGAGCACCACTGCGAGAAGCTCGCGGAGGTCGCCGTCGGCAACCTCGGCGTCACCGACGCCCAGGGCCACAAGCTCACCCCTGAGTGGGACTCCTGGGACGACAACGGCAACCCCAAGACCTACACGGGTGCCGAGGCCCTGGAGCGCCTGGCCAGCGACGTCGGCGAGCCCAACGTCGTCTCGCGCACCGGCGGCGCCCCCACCCTGTCGGTGGGCATCGCCCACATCCTCCACCAGATCGGCGGAGGCCGGGCCATGATGGGCTTCTGGTACCACTTCGCCATCATGTTCGAGGCCCTGTTCATCCTCTCGGCCGTCGACGCCGTCACCCGCGTGGCCCGCTTCCAGCTCTCCGACGCACTGGGCAACGCCTTCCCCAAGTTCAAGGACCCGTCCTGGCACGTGGGCGCCTGGGGGACCACGGCGGTCGTCGTCGCCTCCTGGGGGGCGCTGCTCCTCATGGGTGTCACCGACCCGCGCGGCGGCATCCAGACGCTCTACCCGCTGTTCGGTATCGCCAACCAGCTCATCGCGGCCGTGGCGCTTCTGGTGGTCACCGTCATGGTGGTGCGCAAGGGCTACACGAAGTGGGTGTGGATCCCCGCGATCCCGCTGGTCTTCGACACGGCCGTCACCTTCACGGCCTCGTGGCAGAAGATCTTCTCCAGCGACCCGCTCGTGGGCTACTTCCAGCAGCATCAGGAGGCCGTGGCCAAGCTGGGCACGCTCACCGACCCGGCCAAGATCGAGGAGACCCAGGCCATTGTGCGCAACACGATGATCCAGGGGACGCTGTCGGTCATCTTCCTGGTCATGGTGGCCTTCGTCATGGTCTGCGCCCTCATCCGCATCGTCCAGACGCTCCGCAACCGGGACACGACGACGTCGGAGGACCCGTACCAGGAGTCCAACTTCTACGCGCCCGAGACGATGATTGCCTCCTCGCTCATGAAGAAGGTCTCCCGGGAGTACGAGCAGGTGGGCGACCCGGCCCTCATCCCGCACAAGGCCCACGCGGAGAAGTCATGACACCTCCTCCTTCAACGCCACAGCCGGCGGATCGGCCCAGCGCCCGACGTCGGGTCCGACAGGTCCTGACCCGGGCCCGCACCCTGTGGCGGGACATGACCGGCGAGTCCGCCTACGACCGCTACCTGGAGCGCTACGCCCGCGAGCACGCGCAGTGCCCCCACGGGCACGGGGGCGCCCACAGCCCAGGGCACGGTTCTGAGCACGGTTCCGGGCACAGTGCCAGTCACGGCCCGATGAGTGAGCGCGAGTTCTGGCGCGCCCGGGCCAAGCAGGCCGAGACGGAGATCAACGCCAGCTGCTGCTGAGCCGGGGCCGCTCCCGCACTCCGATGTGCTCTGATCGTTACCGCCCGCCTTCCGGGGTTCCCGGAGGGCGGGCGGTAGCGTCGTGAGCGTGCCCGCCCAGCAGCCCGCGCCCGACGCACTGACGTCCGCCGAGTCCCCCGATACCTCCTGGGGGACATCGCCGGCGTCGGCCGCTTCGCCGTCGGGCGGCAGAGCCTCCGGGTCGAGGTCCTCTGAGGCCCTCCTGCCGCGCCACGCCTCTCACGAGCGGATCGCCCGCGTCGCGGCGGTCATCCTCCTGGCCATCGTCTGCGTGGCGGTGGTGTGGCCCTCCGGGCGTGAGGTCGCCGAGCTCAAGGACACCGTGGGGCCGGCTTCCTCAGCTCCGAGGGCAAGGACGTCGTCCTCAACCTGGTGATGCTGGCTCCGGCCACCTTCTGCGCGGTCGTGGGCTGGCGGGACATCCCCTGGTGGATGTGGGCGCTGGTCGGCTGCGTGGTCGGGCTGAGCGCCGAGGTACTCCAGAGCCTCCTGCCGATGCTGGAGCGGCGCCCTTCGCTGGCCAATGTCGGCCAGAACGCCGTCGGCGCCTGGGCCGGGGCCCTGGCCGCCTGGTACCTGCTGCGCCGTCTACACCCGCGCCCCACCTCCGCCTGACTCCCTCGTCACACGGGAACGACGCCGCACCGACCCGCGGCCCGGTGTCCACCAGGCTGACATTGGCGGCCCCGCCGTCGAAGCGTCCAGAGGGAATCCTTGGAATTCCGGGGTTTCTCTGCTCCGTGCGGCACCGACACAAGGCCAATGTCAGCTCTGTGGACACTGACGCCCCGTCGGGCCTCTTCCATCGGGCCACCCGCCGCCTTCTGAGCAACCGGCACGCCCGCCCGGCGCGAAGCGACAAGAGAACGGGATGGCGAAAGGCCCGGACCATCTGGTCCGGGCCTTTCCGTTCTGTGCGCGGGGGGGGACTCGAACCCCCATGATCGTAAGATCACACGGACCTGAACCGTGCGCGTCTACCAATTCCGCCACTCGCGCGAGAAGCGAGCATGAGACTAGCCTGCCATCCCCGCCCGCGTCCAATCCTCACCGCCATATCCGGCCGTGAGACCGCTCACGACACAATTACCTCACACAGAGGGGGCCGTCTTCCCTGCGATGGCTTCGCTACCGTTACGATGGGAACGGTATCGGCCTGCACGCAGGTCCGTGCAGGCCCATAGCGAGGCGGGACAGTCCCGTCTCCCGGCTCCATCCCGGGGGCCGCCACACCATATTTGGGGGAGGTACTGTCCATGGGATTCCTGGACAAGTTCGAGAAGGGCGTCGAGAACGTCACGAACCGCGCCATGTCCCGTTTCTCGGACGACATCGAGCCCATCGAGATCGCCTCGAAGCTCCGCGAGACCATGGACAAGCGCGCCGCGTCCTTCGCCCGCGACCGCTCCGTGGTTCCCAACATCTTCCGCATCCACCTCACTCCGCCGAGCATCGAGCGCATCACCGCCTGGGGTCAGGACGAGATGGTGCGCCAGATGGAGGAGGTCGCCACCTCGCACGCCGCGGACCAGGGCTACTCCTTCGTCGGCCCGGTCGAGGTCTCCTTCCTCGTCAACAACAACCCCAACGCCCCGGCAATCGAGATCGAGTCCTCCACGCGGCGCGGCGCCGCCGCCCCGGCCGCCTCCGCCACCGCCACCCCGGCACACCCGATCGTCGACATCAACGGCCAGCGCTACCTGCTCACCGGACCGGTCACCGTCATCGGGCGTGGCTCTGAGGCGGACATCATCGTCGACGACTCCGGCGTCTCCCGCCGTCACCTGGAGATCCGTCTGACGCACGGCAACGCCATCGCCAGCGACCTAGGCTCCACCAACGGAACCTTCGTCGAGGGCCAGAGGGTCGACGCCGTCACGCTCGTGGACGGCAACACCCTCACCATCGGCCGCACCCAGATCCTGTTCTGGGATGGCACCCAGAACAGCGGAGTCAACGGTTGAGCGCACTCGCCTTCACAATCCTGCGGCTGGGCTACTTAGTCCTGCTGTGGTTCTTCCTGTACCTCATCGTGCGCGTCATGCGCCGCGATATGGCCGACTCCCCCGTCGCCGGCCCGTCGCGTCGACGCTCCATGGGCGGCTCCGAGCAGCCCTCAGGCCCTCCCCCGGGGTCGGCGCCGCAGCGCCACCCGCCTGGTCATCACCGAGGGCCCCCTGGCCGGCCTCGACCGTGCCCCTGAGCCCCTCGTCGATCATCATCGGCCGCTCCCCTCGTGCACCCTGGTCCTCGACGACTCCTACGCCTCATCGCGCCACGCCCGCGTCTTCCCCAGGACGGCGCCTGGTGGCTGGAGGACCTCGGATCCACCAACGGAACCATGATGGACGGCCGCCCCGTGCACGGCGCCGTGGAGCTCCCCATGAACATTCCTGTCAGAATCGGCCAAACGACGCTGGAGCTGCGCTCATGACCATCTCCCTGCGCTTCGCCGCACGCTCCGACGTCGGCCTGGTCCGCCAGTCCAACCAGGACTCGGGCTACGCCGGCCCCCACCTGTGCCTCCCTGTGCGACGGGATGGGCGGACCTGCGGGCGGAGACATCGCCTCGGCGGTCGCCGTCGAGCACCCTCATGCCCCTGGACGCCGACTCCCACCAGGCCGGCGAGCTGCTGGGCCTCATGCGCGACGCCGTCCAGGCCGCCCACACCGAGCTCGTCACCCTGTCCTCGCAGGACCCCGACCTCGCCGGCCTGGGCACCACCTGCATCGGCGTCATGCGCAGCGGCAACAAGCTCGCCATGGTCCACGTGGGCGACTCGCGCGCCTACATGCTGCGCGACGGCACCCTCACCCAGGTCACCACCGACCACACCTTCGTGGAGTACCTCGTGGAGACCGGGCGCCTGACCCGGGACCAGGCCCGCCAGCACCCCCAGCGCTCGGTCCTTCTGCGCGTCCTGGGGGACACCGAGGGCGAGGTCCAGCTCGACGAGTCGATCCGCGAGGCCGTTCCCGGCGACCGCTGGCTGCTGTGCTCCGACGGCCTGAGCGGCCCGGTGACCGCCGAGACCATCGGTGAGGTCCTGGCCGGCGTCGCCGACCCCGGTCAGGCCGCCGACCAGCTCATCGACCTGGCCCTGCGCGCCGGCGGACCGGACAACGTCACCGCCGTCGTCTTCGACGTCGTCAAGGACGACCCCGAGCCCCAGACCGTCCCGCAGGTCGTGGGCAGCGCCGCCACCGAACGTCTGGCCCAGGAGCGCCGCCGCCGCCCACCGTGCCGGTGACGAGCAGGCCGAGGCCCAGGAGACCGAGGCCGCCAGCCCCGCCGCCAAGGCCGCGGCCCTCATGGCCACCCTGGAGGACAAGCCCGAGGCCGCCTCCGTCAAGGAGTCCTCCGAGGTCAGCGAGGCCATCGCCGCCGAGGCCGCCACCCAGGAGAAGGCCCGACGCCGCCATCGCCGTCGGGTCCTCGTGGGCAGCATCGTCCTGCTGGCCACGCTCGTCGGTGCCAGCGCCCTGTTCTACCGCTGGACCCAGACCCGCTACTACGTCTCCACCTACAAGGGCGAGGTCGCCATCTACCAGGGATCCCCCAGTCCGTCGGCCCGCTCTAGCTGAGCCACTCGGTCAAGACCTACGCGGACCTGCCCGTGGAGAGCCTCGACCACAACATCCGCGAGCGCCTCCAGGCCACCGTCACCCAGCCTTCGATGAGCGCCGCGGAGACCTATGTGGACAAGACGGTCCGTTCCTACCGCAAGCAGGCCGCCGTCCCGCAGGGCACCTCGAGTCCCACGGCCAAGCCCTCGTCCTCCGCCTCCCCGCCCTCCGCCGCTCCGTCGCCGACCTCGGCTGCACTCGACCCAGCCCGCCAAGCCCGGGCAGGAGGGGTGAGATGACTGCTGCTCCCGGCCCCCTGGGCGCCCCCGCGGGCGTCGCGACCATCCAACCGGCCGGCGTCGCGAAGTACTCGGGACGGTGGGCGGAGGCGGCGCTGCTCGGCGTCGCCCTGGTCCTGGGGCTGGGCGGCTTCGTGCTCACCGCCCTCAACCGCACCGGCTCCTCCCCGGCGCAGACCGTGGGCGTGGCGATCGCCTTCCTCGTCCTGACCGTCCTCATGCACCTGTGTGTGCGTTACGCCGCCCCATGGGCCGATCCGGTCCTCCTGCCGACGGCGGTGGCGCTCAACGGGATCGGTCTGGCCATGATCCGGCGCCTGGACCTGGCCTACGAGGTCAACGAGCAGTGGCAGTTCTACGTGGGCTCCAAGCAGCTGGTCTGGACGCTGCTGGGCGTCATCCTCTTTGCCGCCACGCTCCTGCTGCTGCGCGACTACCGGCGTCTGAGGCGCTGGGACCGGTGGGCCATGTGGTCCGGCCTGGTCTTCCTCGTCCTGCCCTTCATCCCGGGGATCGGCCAGAGCATCAACGGCGCCCGCATCTGGATCCGGATCGGCCCGATGAGCTTCCAGCCGGCCGAGCTGTCCAAGGTGCTGCTGGCGGTCTTCTTCGCCTCCTACCTGGTGGCCAACCGGGACAACCTGGCTCTGGCGGGTCGCAAGGTCCTGTGGATGAGCCTGCCACGCGCCCGGCACCTGGGCCCCCTGTTCATCGTGTGGGGCGTGAGCATCGGCGTCCTGGTCCTCCAGAAGGACCTGGGTTCCTCGGTGCTGCTGTTCGGCCTGTTCGTCGTCGTCCTGTACGTGGCCACCGACCGGCCCTCCTGGCTGCTCATCGGCGCCGCCCTGTTCCTCCCAGCGGCCTGGTTCGCGGCCACGCACCTCCACCACGTCCAGCAGCGCATCAACGGCTGGCTCCACGCCACCGATGACGCCGTGTACAACGCCGCCGGCGGTTCCTGGCAGCTACTGACGGGCATGTTCGGGATGTCCACCGGCGGGCTCATGGGCGCCGGCTGGGGCAAGGGCTCACCGACCCTGGTCACCTTCGCCAACTCCGACTTCATCTTCGCCTCCCTGGGTGAGGAGCTGGGCCTGACCGGCACGCTCGTCCTCCTCGTGCTCTACCTCGTGCTCATCCAGCGGGGACTGCGCACGGCGGTCTCGCTGCGTGACGGCTTCGGCAAGCTCCTGGCCGTGGGCCCTGTCCTTCGCCATCGCCCCTGCAGATCTTCGTGGTCATCGGCGGCGTCACCCGGCTCATCCCGCTGACGGACTGACCCTGCCCCTTCCTGGCCTACGGTGGCTCCTCGCTCATCGCCAACTGGATCATCCTGGCCCTCCTGCTGCGCCTGTCCGACGCCGCCCGGCGTCCGGCCACCCACGCGCCGCGGATCATCGACACCGCCGAGCTGCCGCTGTCCCTGCGCCGTCGGGTCCAGGACGCCGGAGCCGAGGAGACGACGCCGGAGGCCGCCGGCGACGCGCCCACCGGAACGACACCTGCCGACGCCGGGGGCTACGCGTCCCCATCAGCCGCACCCGGCTTCGGCGACCTGGCGGACGACGCCCGCCCCGCCGTCGCCGTCAGCCCGGAGGCGCCGCCTCCGCCGCACACCGCACCCGACGGGGCGACCCTGCGCTCATCGCGGGCCCCGGGCTTCACTGAGGACTCTGACAGGAGGCAGCTGCCATGAACCGACAGATCCGTCAGGTCGCCTTCCTGGTGCTGGTCATGTTCGCCACGCTGGCCCTGTCCGTCACGAGCGTCCAGGGCCTGGCCCGTCCGTCCGTGTGGGAGTCGTGGTCGGCCAATGGGGCCCTCAACTCCGATCCGCGCAACCGGCGCACCGTCAGCCGCAACTTCGACACCGAGCGGGGCCCGATCCTCCTGGCCGGCGGCACCACGATCGCCAGCACCCAGAAGTCCGACAACGGTCAGGGCTCTGAGGACTACCAGCGCGTCTACGCCAACGGGCCGCTCTACGCCCCGGTGACCGGGTACTTCTCGCCCGCCTTCGCCTCCATGACCGGCATGGAGAAGGAGGGCAACCTGTGCTCAACGGGGACGACCCTCCCTGTTCTCCTCCCGGATCAAGACCCTCATCACCGGTGACTCCCAGCGGGGCGGGGCCGTGGAGCTGACCATCAAGCCCGAGATCCAGCAGGCCGCCTACGACGCCCTGGGCGGCCGCGAGGGCGCCGTCGTGGCTCTGGACCCCAAGACCGGGGCCATCCTCGCCCTGGTCTCCACCCTCCCTACGACCCTCGGCCTTCGCGACCCGCAACGGGAACGCCGCCAACGAGGCCAATGCGACCCTCAGCCAGGACTCCTCCCGCCCCCTGGATAACCGAGCCATCGCCGGCAACCGCTACCCGCCGGGGTCGACCTTCAAGATCATCACCACGGCGGCGGCGCTGCGCACCGGCAAGATCACCCCCGATCAGGAGGTCGACGCCCCCGACACCATCACCCTGCCGGGCACCAGCCACTCCCTGGAGAACTACGGCGGGGAGTCCTGCGGCGGCGGTCGGACCAGCTTCTCCAAAGCCTTCGCCGAGTCCTGCAACACCCCCTTCGCCCAGCTGGCCATGAACGTCGGTGAGGAGGAGCTCTCCAAGGAGGCGAAGAACTGGGGCTTCGACTCCGAGCTGTCCATCCCGCTGAAGGTCACGCCGTCGACCTACCCGCACAACGACTCCCAGGCGCAGACCGCGATGGCCGGCATCGGTCAGGCCTCGGTGCAGGCGACCCCGCTCATGATGGCGATGGTGGCCGCCACCGTGGCCAACAAGGGTGAGCAGATGACCCCCTACCTGGTCTCGCGCATCCTGGACCCCTGACCTCAACGAGGTCAGCTCCACCTCCACGAAGGTGGCCCGCACCCCGATCGACTCGGCCACCGCCAGCTCCCTGTCCTCCCTCATGCAGGAGGCCGTGGCCACCGGCACGGGCACCAGCGCCCAGGTCAGCGGGGTCCAGGTCGCCGGCAAGACCGGTACCGCCGAGACCGGCACCGACAGCGGCCCCACCACCTGGTTCGTGGGCTTCGCCGGCACCGACATCAACAAGCCTGAGATCGCCCTGGCCGTCGTGCTCGATGGCAATGCCGAGACCGAGGACGGCGCCACTGGTGGCAAGGTCGCCGGCCCTGTCGCCGCCGCGGTCATCGATGCGGCGGTGAACCAGTGAAACCTGTTGCCGGGCTCCAGCTCCAGGGCCGCTACGAGCTGGTCGAGCAGATCGCTCTGGGCGGCATGGGCCAGGTGTGGCGCGCCACCGACCTGCGCTCGGGCCGGGCGGTGGCCGCCAAGATTCTGCGCCCCGAGCTGACCGGTGACGAGATCTTCCTGTCGCGCCTGCGCGCGGAGGCCAAGAACTCCAAGGGGCTGCGCCACCCCAACCTCGCCGTCGTCCTGGACTCCGGGGAGAAGGACGGCACCGGTTGGCTCATCATGGAGCTCGTCCAGGGGCGCGCCCTGTCCGACATCATCGCCGAGAAGGGGACCCTGTCACCCGCGGAGATCCTGCCGGTCCTGGCGCAGGTGGCCCGCGCCCTGCAGGTCGTCCACGACTCCGGCGTCGTCCACCGGGACGTCAAGCCCTCCAACATCCTCATCAACCGCGAGGGCCTGGCCAAGCTCACCGACTTCGGCATCTCCACCGGCATCAACCAGCGCCCGCTGACGGCCTCCGGCATGGTGATGGGCACCGCCCAGTACCTCGCCCCCGAGCAGGCCATGGGGAACATGGCCACCCCGGCCGGCGACCTCTACGGGCTGGGCATCATCGCCTACGAGGCCCTGAGGGCAGACGCCCCTTCAGCGGGGCCACCCAGGTCGATATCGCCTTCGCGCACGTCAACGAGGAGGTGCCCGCCTCCCCGACGCCGTCCCGCCCCAGGTCCAGGCCATCATCCTCCCAGCTGCTCGCCAAGAAGCCCTCCGACCGGCCGCACTCCGCCCGGGAGGTGGCCCGCGCCCTGGACCGGGCGGTGGTGAACCTCCCCACGGATGCGTGGGATCCCCGTGAGGCGCTCAGCTGGGAGGCCACCGGTCGCCGTGGCCCGCAGACCCGCGAGCTGCCCCGGCCGGCCACCGTGCGTCCCGGCCGTCACGCAGCCGAGGAGCCGACGCCGTCGCGCACCGCCCGGCACGCCTCAGGGCGCTCCTTCCTTGGCCTCAACCTGCTGACGCTGAGGGTCGTCATCCCGGCGCTCGCGCTCATCACCCTGCACAGCACGGGTACGCTTGCCCATGCGCATCAGGTCATGCCAGCCTTGATGCTGAGCATCCCTGTCAAGGAGGTACTGTGACCAGTCAGTTCCCCAGGTCCTCGCGGGCCGTTACGAGATCCGCGACCTCATCGGACGTGGTGGTATGGCAGAGGTGCACTCGGCTACGACACTCGCCTGTCGCGAGTCGTGGCCATCAAGCTGCTGCGTTCGGACATCGCCGGCGACCCCACCTTCCAGGCCCGCTTCCGCCGAGAGGCCCAGTCCGCGGCGGCGCTCAACCACCCCGCCGTCGTCGCCGTCTACGACTCCGGGGAGGAGGAGCTCCTCCAGCCCGGTGGCGCCAGCCGCACCGTCCCCTACATCGTCATGGAGTACATCGAGGGGCACACGGTGCGTGAGCTCCTCAGCGAGGGCGAGGCCGTCCCGATCGCGGAGGCCGCGGAGATCGTCTCCGGGGTCCTGGACGCCCTGGAGTACTCCCACCGGGTGGGGATCGTCCACCGTGACATCAAGCCCGGAAACATCATGCTGACCTCCACCGGCGCGGTGAAGGTCATGGACTTCGGCATCGCGCGGGCCATTGAGGACTCCGCCTCCACGGTCACCCAAACCCACACGGTGGTGGGCACCGCCCAGTACCTCTCCCCGGAGCAGGCTCGCGGCGAGTCCGTGGACGCCCGCTCGGACCTGTACTCCACCGGCTGTCTTCTCTACGAGCTGCTCACCGGCCAGCCGCCTTTCCAGGGCGACTCCGCCGTGGCCATCGCCTACCAGCACGTGCGGGAGATCCCCAAGCGCCCCTCGTCGCTGGCGGCCGATGTGCCCGAGTCCCTGGACCGGGTGATCCTCAAGTCGCTGGCCAAGAGCCGCGAGGACCGCTACCAGGACGCCGCCCACATGCGCGCCGACCTGCAGGCAGCCGTCCGAGGCCTGTCAGTGGCCGCGCCGGCCGCCGACTCCTGGTCCCCGGCCACCTCGGTCATGGCCTCACCGGAGGCCGAGCCGGTTCAGCCCACCTCCACCTTCGCCCAGGTGGCCTCCGGGTCCTCTCCGATGCAGGCGGCCAAGGAAGCCGAGGAGCCCGAGGAGAAGCCCAAAAGCCACGCCTGGGTCTGGATCCTCGTGTTCCCTGCTATTCATGGCCCTGGCCGTCGCCGGCGGGCTGTGGGCCTCCGGGGCCTTCGACTCTCACCCGACCCCGACGCCGAGCCCCACCATCAGCAAGGTGGAGGTCCCCGACACCTCCGGTCAGGACGAGGAATCGGCCCGGAAGACCATCGAGGGCGCCGGCCTGAAGTTCGCCAAGGACGAGGTCGCCAACGAGGAGGTCAGCGCGGGCCTGGCCGTCTCCTCCGACCCGGGCAAGGGCACGAAGGTCGAGCCGAACTCCACCGTCACCGTCCACTTCTCCACCGGATCCGCCATGGTCAAGGTTCCCGACCTGACCGGCAAGACCCAGGAGGATGCCCGCAAGGCCCTCAAGGACGCCGGGCTCGAGGGTGGGAACACCTCTCAGGAGGACTCCGCCACGGTCGCCAAGGACCGGGTCATCTACACCAACCCGCCGGCGGGGAACTCCGTTGCGCGCGGCACCACGGTGGACCTGGTGCTCTCCACCGGCAATACCTCCGTCCCCGACGTCTCCGGCCAGGACGAGGCCACGGCGAAGAAGACCATTGAGGACGCCGGCCTGCAGTTCAAGAAGGGCGACGACGTCGCCTCCGCTGAGGTCGAGCGCGGCAAGGCCGTCTCCTCCGACCCGGCCGCGGGCTCCAGCGCCTCCTCGGGAGACACGATCACCGTGCACTTCTCCAGCGGCGCGGCCACCGCGGCGCCGACCGGTCCCGTGACGATTCCCAAGAACCTCAACGGCAAGACCGTCGAGGAGGCAACTGCCGAACTGCAGAAGCTCGGACTCAACGTCACCGTGGACTACAAGTCCTCTGACAAGGTGGATGCCAATAAGGTCATCGGTACGAGCCCGAAGGCCGGAGACCAAGTGCCCGCCGGTTCGACCGTTAACCTCACGGTCTCCAGCGGTAAGGACGGCGGAGGCGGCGACAACCAGCAACCGGGCAACCCCAATCCTGGCGGCGGAGGCGGAGGCGTCAACTGAGCGCCTGGAGGTTCAGGCGCCACGCTCTGGTTGATCCCCTCGCTCAGGTGACTGGTCGGTCCCCAGGCTTTCCTGGCCTGGGACACCGACCATGTCCTTTCGATGGGGCCGTGTTGTGACGATCAACATCGACCCGGGGGCGTGGCCAGTCCTGCTCGCCAGGATGCACCTCGCTGTCGCCGTCCTGCCGTGCCTCGCGCTGACAACCGACCCCAAGGTCCGTCACGGACGCACCTCGCCGTTGTCCTGCAAGGCCTCGTGCGGGCAACCGGTCCCAAAGTCCGTCGCGGCCACGCCCCCGTCATTCCATGCGTGCGGACAGCCGAGCCCTGGATCCGTCGCCGGCGCATCCCACCGTCCTCCTGCCACTCCGTACACACGGGCGACCGAGCCCGCACGTCGTCGAGAACGCACCTGAGGCCACGAGCACGGCCCCTGCGGGCACAGACCGGGAGCCCTCAGGTACGTCCTCAACCTCTGGGCACCTCCATCCGGCAGGCCGTCACCACCGACGGGGACATTGCGCGCGGCCGGGTGCGTGTCGTCCCGGGCGGGGTCATTCGACGCCGTCGGGGACAGCAATCCCGTCCCCGAACGCGTCACCTGTCCCCGGCCGCGCGGAAATGTCACCGCACGCGCAGGATGTCCCCGGCCACCCGGAACCCCGACCACCTGGGACCCCGACCGCGCGGGACCCCCGGCTTAGATGCCGCGCGCCGACAGCACGCCGTCGATCGCGCGCAGCTCCTCCAGGACCTTGGGCTCGATCTCGCCCTCGACGTCGACCAGCGTCACCGCCAGCTCGCCGCGGGACTTGTTGAGCAGGTTGGCGATGTTCTGCCCGTGCTGGGCCACGATCGTGGAGACCTGGCCGACCATGTTGGGCACGTTGCGGTTGACGATGACGAGCCGGTGCGTGCCCTCCTGGCGCGTCATGACGGCCTCGGGGAAGTTGACCGAGTTGTGGACCTGGCCGTCCTCGAGGAAGCCGCGCAGGGAGTCGGCGGCCATGATGGCGCAGTTGCGCTCGGCCTCCTTAGTGGAGGCGCCCAGGTGGGGCAGGGAGATGCACTTGGGGTGCTTGTGGACCTGCGTGGAGGGGAAGTCGCACACGTAGCCGCGCAGCGTGCCCTCGTCCAGGGCAGCCACGACGGCGTCGGTGTCGACGATCTCGGCCCGCGCGAAGTTGAGCAGCACCGCGGTCTCCTTCATGAGGGCCAGACGCTGGGTGCTCACCAGTCCGCGGGTGGCGGGGATGAGGGGGTACGTGGACGGTGAGGATGTCGGCGCGGCGGAAGACCTCCTCCATGGAGTCGGCCCGCTCGACCTCGGCGCTCAGGTGCCAGGCGTGCTCCACGGAGATTCCCCGGGTCGAAGCCGACGACGTTGAGCCCCAGCCCCAGGGCGGCGTTGGCCACCTGCACGCCGATGGCCCCCAGGCCGATGACGCCGAGCGTGCGGCCGGGCAGCTCGAAGCCGACGAACTGCTTCTTTACCGGCCCTCGACGGCCTTGGCGATCTCGGCGTCGTCGCCCCTCAGGGGGTGTGGGCGAAGCGGGCCGCCGGGATGAGGTTGCGCGAGGCGATGAACAGGCCCGCCAGGACCAGCTCCCTTGACGGCGTTGGCGTTGGCGCCGGGAGTGTTGAACACGGGCACGCCGCGCTCGGTGAGCACCCTCGACCGGGATGTTGTTCGTGCCGGCGCCGGCCCGGGCCACGGCCAGGACCGACTCCTCGATGGGGGTGTCGTGGAGCTTGGCCGAGCGCACCAGGAGGGCGTCGGGCTCCTCCACGGAGCCGCCGACCTCGTAGAGCTCGTCGGGCAGGCGGGACAGGCCGGCCCCGGAGATGGCGTTGAGGGTGCGGATACGGAACTTGTGGTCAACACTGCTGGTGGTCACGGAAGTACTTTCTGCAGAGCGGTCCGGGGGAAGGTTGTGGCAGGGGCCGGCGGGCCGGTGGGCGCTCAGGCCCGGGCGGCGAAGTCGGTCATGTAGTCGATGAGGGCGCGCACGCCCTCAATCGGCATGGCGTTGTAGATGGAGGCGCGCATGCCGCCCACGGAGCGGTGCCCCTTGAGGTTGGTGAGCCCGGCGGCCTGGGCGCCGGCCAGGAAGTCGGCGTCGCGGGCGGGGTCGGCCAGGGTGAAGGGCACGTTCATCCAGGACCGCGAGCGCTCCTGAACGGGGTTGGCGTAGAAGTCGGAGGAGTCGATGTAGCCGTAGAGGAGCTCGGCCTTGGCGCGGTTGCGCTCGGCCATTGCCTCCAGGCCGCCGCCGTCCTCGATCCAGTGGCCGATGAGCCCCAGCAGGTAGATGGCGAAGGTGGGGGGCGTGTTGAGCATGGAGTCGGCGTCGGCCATCTTCTGGTAGTCCAGGACGGTGGGGGTCACCGGGCGGGCCCGCCCCAGCAGGTCCTCGCGCACGATGACGACGGCCAGGCCCGAGGGCCCCATGTTCTTCTGAGCCCCGGCGTAGATGAGGCCGTAGCGGGAGACGTCGATGGGCCTCGAGAGGATCGTGGAGGAGAAGTCGGCCACCAGCGGGACCTCGCCGGCCTCGGGCACGTAGTCGAACTCGACGCCGCCGATGGTCTCGTTGGGCGTGTAGTGCAGGTAGCGGGCGGTCTCGGGCACCGAGAAGGAGCCGGGCTCGGGGGTGGTCGTGTAAGAGGAGGCGGCCTCGTCGGCCGGCACGACGACGTCGAGCTCGTAGGCTCCGGCCTGCTTGATGGCCTTGGCGGACCACTGGCCGGTGTTGAGGTAGGCGACCGTGTCACCGGGGGCGGTCAGGTTGAGGGGGATGCCGGCGAACTGTGCGCTGGCGCCGCCCTGAAGGAAGAGCACACGGTAGCCCTCGGGAACGGACAGGAGGCGGCGCAGGGTGGCCTCGGCGTCGGCCGCGCAGGCCACGAAGTCGGCTCCGCGGTGGGAGACCTCCAGGACGGACATTCCCGATCCGCCCCAGCTGGTGAGCTCGGAGGCGGCCTGTTCGAGGACGGGCAGAGGGAGCTGGGCGGGACCGGCGGAGAAATTGAAGACGCGCACGGAGTCATCATTGCCGCTTATACGCGCAGCGGCAATCTCGTCCCGCATAGCGACGCCCGCCGACGCCGGCCCGCAGCGGAGCGGAGGCGTGTCAGGTCAGGGAATTCTCACATCAGCCAAAAGTATGGCTGACACAGCCGCTCCACCCTGTCAACCAAGCACGTTGTCGGCGATAGCACAGGTGGACCACTCAACTGACCGCTAGGGTTACCTTCACGCCTCAGTCCCTACCGACAAGTTCTTATGATCAACTCACAGAACGACAACACCTCCCTCAGCAGGCTCCGCCGCCCCCATCGTCCGAGCCGCACAGGAATCTCCCGCCCGCGCCGACGACGCAGCCGGTGCATCCGGTGCCGCTGGCGCAGGAGCGAACCGGTACCCGCTGGGCCGGCAGATGTTCGACCGGCTCCGCAGGGGACGCAAGCCGCGCCTGGGCGCCATCCTCATGGCACTGGTCGCCGTGGTGTCCCTGGCCACCGGGTTCCGGGCCTGCAACTGCAACCGGGCCTGGACGGAGGTCTCCGCGGCGGCCACCCCGGAGGCTAACCCGCTCAAGGGCATGATGCCCTTCGCGCCGGCGGACGCCTCCCACTCACCGGCACTGCAGGACAACGCCCCGCCCCACACGATGGAGTGGCTGACGCTGCCGGTCAGCGACGTCGTCACCGGACCCGGCTCGTACGCGTGGGACAAACTCGATGCGCACCTCAACGCCATCGCCCTCGCGCGGGCACCAGGCGGTGCTGCGCTTCTACAGATCGACTACCCCTGGCGCCCCCAGCGGCATCCCGGCCTATCTGCTGAGCTCCCACGCGGTGCCGACCCACGAGTACACGTTCAACGGCAACGCACCGGGCCAGTCGCTGGCGCCGGACTACAACGATCCCGAGATGATGTCGATGCTCACCGGCTTCGTCTCAGCCCTGGGCCAGCAGTACGACGGCGACCCGCGCCTGGCCTTCATCACCCACGGCCTGGTGGGCTTCTGGGGTGAGGGGCACACCTACCCGATGAACGGCAAGGTCTCCGGGGAGAACCCCTCCGGCGAGAACTGGATGCCGTCGGCGGCGAACCAGAACACGCTCATCGACACCTGGGACGGCGCCTTCCAGGTGACGCCGACGCTGGCGCGATACCCGTCCGCGGAGACGGTCAAGCGCGGGGTCGGCTACCACGACGACTCCTTCGGCTACGCCACGATGGACACCGCCGACTGGCACTTCCTGCCGAAGCTGAAGGAGGCCAAGGCGGACCAGGCCTGGCAGCAGCACCCGATCGGCGGCGAGGTCTACCCGGGCATCCAGGAGTGCTCCGTGCGCAACCCGGGCAGCTGCATGGCCTCGGGCTCCAACGGAGGAACGGTGGACATCAACGCCTCCATCAAGGCCACGCACGCGAGCTGGCTGGTGGACAACTGGGCCTTCACCACGACCCTCAACGGCTCCGAGCGCGAGCGGACCGTGCAGGCCTCCGCCGAGACCGGCTACGACCTCGCGGTGGCGCGCTGGCGGATGCGCAACGGCAAGATCGAGGTGCAGATCGCCAACAACGGGGTGGCGCCCTTCTACTACAACTGGAACGTGGAGGCGGTGGCCATCAACACCTCCAACGGCATGGAGGTCGGGCGCACCACGCTCAGCGGCGACCTGCGCAAGGTCGCGGTCGGCAAGACCCAGACCTTCTCCGGGCAGCTCCCGGCGGACCCGGCCGGACAGAACACGATCCTGGTGCGCGTGGTCAACCCGCTCGACTCGGGTCAGCCGCTGCGCTTCTCCAGCGCCGGCCAGGATCAGACGCTGCCCGGCTACCTCACCCTGGGCCGCACCCCCACCAAGTAGGCGGGGCCCGACGGCGGAGACCCGGCGGGAGCCCGGCCCCCACCCGAGGCCGGGCTCCCCTGACCCGGGTCCGGGCGATCGAGGACCCGGCAGCGGGGATCGCAGGGAGGGTCAGAGCCTTCGAGGCCGCGGCCGGCTGAGGAGCAGGGCGTTCACGGCGGCCTGGCGGAGCGTCAGCGTCCACAAGGCTGACATTAACGCCACTCCGATGCCATAATCCAAGAAAGAACCGCGGAATTCCAACGATTTCCGCTGGGCGCCCCTGACGGCGGGGTTGCCAATGTCAGCTCCGTGGACACTGAGCTGCTGAGGTGCTCGACTCCGCGAGGTCTGGCGAGGTCTTGGTGTCACCGAGCGCCCTCAACCCAGGTCCCTGTCCCTATGTCAGCGTCAGCCGCAGGTCCGTATACCCCGCTTACGCGAGGCTGACGCACTGCGGCTCACCTGGCTGCCGGACGGTAACGGCAAGCACCGGAAGTGAGAGACGGCGGGGCTGAAAATGGACCAAGCATCTTCAATCCCCGCCCTCCTGGTCAGGGTACACCTCTCGGGAAGGAACACCATGACTGAGACCGGCCGCCGCCATCGTCCCTTCTACCCACGCATGCGCGGGGCTGACGAGTGGCTCCAGCCTCGCAGCTCACCAGTAGCGCCTCTACCCGCGTGCGCGGGGCTGACATGCCTCTGGAGAGCGTGTTGGCACAGGGATGCCTCGACCCCGCGCATGCGCGGGGCTGACCGTCCTCGCTTGGCACTACTTGTCGTGTGGTCCCGCCTCTCACCCCGCATGCGCGGGGCAGACGCCGCGACCCCTGCTGGCGACCTGGAGCTACGGCCCTCAAACCCCCAGCGTGCGCGGGGCTGACGTGCTGCTGTTCGTGATGGTGCTGCGCAACCTGCCTCTACCCCCGCGTACGCGGGCTGACGCCCGGGTCCTCACGTCGGTGATCGCGATCGTCCCTTCTACCCAGCGTGCGCGGGGCTGACTCAGGTGCCAAAGGGTGGAACGTGGTGGCGTCCCTCTACCCCCGCATACGCGAGGCTGACGCGAAGATGCCCGAACGGGTCACCCCACCGTGCCTCTACCCGCGTGCGCGGGGCTGACCTGGTCGTGGCTTGATCGGGCTGGTGGGGTCCCTCTACCCTCGCATACGCGGGGCCGACCCCCAGAGCACGTGCCACCGCCGAGTACTCTCCTCTACCCTGCGTGCGCGGGCTGACTCTCAGAGTTCTGAGACCGCCCGTCCCTGACCGGTCTTCACCGGCGTGCGCGGGGCTGACACTCCTTAGCGCCGTTGGTGCGCCCGGTGGCGCTTCTACCCCCGCGTGCGCGGGGCCGACCGCCAGCTACTACCCCCGCCGCGGTCTCTGGCATCTACCCACGCGTGCGCGGGGCTGACACTGGCTGATCTGCGACGTTAGTCGGTTCGGGGTCGCCGTGGGTTCACTGCCAGGTGGTGGCCCCCAGGGGAACCATGAGGGCGCCGTCAAAGACCACCGGCCCGGCACTTTCGCGTCGAAGGCGACCGAGACGTGCCAGCGCCCGTTGTTCTCCTGCACATCGATACCTCCGTCGCTTCGTGAGTCGGAGTGACGCTCAGCCCCAACAAGTCTGCAGCCGAGCCCCGAGGCGCATTCCTCCAACAAGGACACAATGCCTTCAGGATCCTCCCGCCGTCGGCACAACAGTGGTCCACTGTAACGAAGGAGCCGTAGCGGCTCGCAGAACTGAGGCAGAGAAGCCATCGTCCTGGTCTCGGCGAGTCTGGCCTCAACCACCCCCGTTCTCACCGCGAGCCCCACGGATGGAAGCCGAGACCCCCCGGCCACGAGCACCCCCTGCAGGACGGGCAGGGTGGCGGCGACCCAACCCACCGATGATTGGCAGCATCCAGCCTGTTTCTTCAAGGAGTCTCGCAGCTGCTCCGTGACGAGAGCAGCGTCAGCGGCATGCACCAGAACTGCACCTTGTCGCCCACTGTGGGGCATTCGGTAGAGCGAGCACGTGCGCAGCAGCTCCCGAGTATCAGGCGCAGCCCTATCACCGTACTGCACACCCACGAGCCGGTAGGGGGCGGTGGGTCGCACGCTCATATATGGATGCGTCCCCGTCACGGTACTGCGGCGCCGCTCCTCCTCTCGGGCATCCAAAGCAGCCAGGAGTCCTTCCGTTCCCACACGCAGCTGGATCCAGCCCGTCGGGTCCGGTTCCCAACAGGAATGGCCAGGAGGCACCTCGACAGCACCGTCGACGACGTCGAGCAGCACAGGTGAGGTCGGACGCCCGAGGTACTCCACGGACCGCGCCACCTTCTGCAGAACGCCCAGATCGACCTGGTCCTCAACGGCGAAGGCCCATCGCACGACGTTGCTCGGACCGGTACCGACCATCATGCCGCACTCGGGATCCTTCGCCTGCTTCTCCAGGAATCGCCAGGGCCGGTCGACAATCCCGGTCAGCGAACCGTTCTTGTCCATCTTCAACTCATTGTTGACGGGGACCCACCGCCGGTAACCGATCTGACGCTCACCGGCCGGAGGGGCGGTGATCCGTGGAGGACGACATCGAAAGAGAGCCTCGACCTCGGAAGCGCCTTCCTCCGAGGCCATGGGCGGCAGACAGCATTGCGGCCAGTACCCGCGCTGGAGCCGGCGGCCATTCAGCGCACCCTCCATCGTGCGCGTTGAACTCTCCGAGGGGGAATGAAGCCGTGATGGTCAGATCACTCATCGCTGCGTCCGTCAGTCTTGCGCCCGTCGACGTCCAGGATGATCTTTCCCAGCGGGGAGTCGTGGGTGATCGTGACAACGGTGGCGCCGTTCCAACCGATCTCCTGGCCCAGGTCACGCACGAGGTCCACCAGCTCGTCGACCTCCGGCAGTGCGAGGGGCTCGAGGGTGCTCCGTGCCTTCGACCTTGGCCTCGAGACCCGGTCTCGCGCAGCCGCAGCTCCGCCCCTGCGCGCAAGTCCAGCCGTTCCTGCAGCAGTCGGTACAGCAGCAGGGTGAGGCTGACCACCAGCGCTCGCGCGGGCTCCGGGCGAGAGAAGGCGAATGTCCTCAACCCCGCGAGGGAGAAGAAGGCCTTCCCCTTGATGAATTTGTAAGTGAGGTCAGAAGGAGCCTTAGCAACCTTGGCGGGAGGCATCGACCCCAGACCTAAGCTGGACAGCTCCACCCCCTGAATCTTCACTTCTTTAGCGACTCCCGCAAAAAGTGGATCCGTTTTCCCAGCCATACGACGACGCTCAGACACACCGGTCGCGATAATCTCCGATGTGAACAGTCTCGCGGAACGCGACTCCGCAGGATTCATGACGTAATAACCAAGATATTTGTCTCGCGTCGCATTCAGCTCACGAGCGTTCTTACCCCCCTCTTTGTTGCCTCCCTGATTGGCTTTGTCTGCAGCCTTCTGGGAGCGCTTCGTCTGCGAGTGCCACCATCCGAAGGGGATCGCTGTGGGGAATCCAGTGAGCAGGGCATCCGGCTGGGAACGGGTGGCATTCTGGATTCCCTCAAAATCGATCCCCTTGTCGGTGAGCTCGTCTCGTATGAGCCTCCAGGTGGCGTCGGCCTGCCGGTGGGAGAGCTCCGCGGAGGTGGTCATCACCTCCCCTTCCTCATCGACGAGAACCACCAGAGGAAACCCCAGCACCTCGGCAAGAGTGCTGGTTCCGCCTCTGAAGCGACTAGCGAGAAGCACCTCGCACCGCGAGGCCTGAGACCCCCACGTATCAATCGTGGCCGCCTTCTTACCTTTGGCGGTTTTAAAAAAGCCGACAATCTCGCCGCCCTGGCGGATCGTGCCCGCCGGCGGCGTCACGGTCATTCCCGACAATGAGTCGTATTGGCTGGTCACGCTGATTCCAGCCACCGCACCCTCCTCCATGAGGGCACCGATGGTGGAGCGAAATTCTTGAGCCGTTGTCATCGTTCAATCTCCTTATCTACATATCTATTGTCACACTGGTCGAACACAGTTCTCATTCACGCCCTCACAACACCAGGGGCATTCCGTAACCGTAGGCCTTTCCCCTCCCGATGCCCTGGTGGTAGGCGGATACCCCAGCCTCACTGATACTGCTCACCGTGCCGGTGAGATCCCGGAGCGTGAAGGAGCGTCCGCCCTGTCGACCCACGAACCACCTCGGCGAGACCGCCAGCTCACTGACCCCCAGACCATGGCGCTCCAGCAAATCGGTGGCCCATCCGTGAGCTTCCTCGTCGAGGACGGCGCGGACACGATTCCTTCCCGATTCGTCGGCATGGCGTTTCTCAGCCACTACTCGGACAGTGAAGCGCTGACCGACTGCGAACCCTGACGGCGCCTCGATGGCCTGTGTTCCGGGCAGATCGAGATCGGCCCGGAATCTGATGACCAGGGACCCCTTCTGCCCGCCGTACTCGGTTGGTAGGGCCAGGCGGTACAGGACACCGAGGTCTGCTCGAATCGACCGCGAAGCGCCTCTCAGGTCCGGCAAGTACGACATGGCGCGCCGATGGACGGCATCCGGTGTTCCTAGTCCGGTAGCGCCTTCGCCAGCGGAAGGACTGCGATGCGATCAGGCATGGGTTGTTGTCACCTCTTCCTCTCTCATGCCCCGGGGCGAGCGGGCGCGAACGATCTCACACTGGATGCGGTGTTGGTGCCGCGAATGAGGGATGTCCACCGGCGCCACGGCAGTTCGGGCGGTGGGGACTCGTGCAGATCGATGATCGCCTCCATCGTGAGGGGAACCGGATGCAGCACCCAGGTAAGGGCCTTGACCGGACCTTCTCGCGTCATCTCGCGCTGCTGAGGCTGGAGGAGCAAGTGCCCGCAGAAGGCCAGGAGATCCACGAGCGGGTACACATCGCACTCCTCCGATCCGCTGGTGATACGCGGAGTCACCTGACTGGCGGAGAAGCGCAGCCCCGGCTTGGCCCGAGCAACGGCAAGGTCGCCGTGCACCAGTCGGTCAAAGTGCGCCACCCCCCGCAGCGACAGCATCGTCCGCAGTGGTCAGTGACGCACCCATGAGCCCCCAGGTGTCCTGCACCGACTTGACGGTATGACTCATCCCACTGAACAGGGTCAACGTGGAACGCCAAACTTTGAGGTCCTGCGTTTTCCTGATCTCCCCACCCTGGACCGACGTCACCGACGCATCGAAGACGGCTACCGGCCCACATGCCCTGAGGTCACTCGTCTTGTCGGCGGCCTGCCAGCCGGCATGTGACAGGACGTTGACCGCGGATCGCCTGGGCGTCGTCGTGGTAATACCGCGCAACCCACGCTCCCCGAGGCCCCAGGTTCGCTCCACCAGGCCACGAGCGGCCACCTTCACCAGCTCATCCGTGTCCCCGCCATAGCCGACGACGGGGACTCCGTCCCCCTCGAAGCGAAGCGTCGCCCCCGGCAGTAACGAGACCAGTCCCCAGGTCGCCAGAACATAGGCTGCGCGATTTCCCGGTAGCGCAGTTAGGCGGTACTCGGCAGGCTCATCAAGGCATGGCGCACTACTCATGGTTCTGCTCCAGTTCTTGCGAGACGTCCCAGTCAGCCAGGCGAAGGATCGCCTCGACCAGCGCCAGGGTGTACGGGCCGTAGCGATCATTGAGACGGTGGAAACGATTCATCGCATCAGCCCAAGAAGAGCCACACGGGTCCTGATGCCGTGGAGCTGGTCCGTGCTCGGACAGGCACACCGGTCCTGGACCTCGGAAGCGGCCGTGGTGACTGAGAACCAGATGCATCACCAGGTCAGGATCGTGCGCCGTCTGCTCACCCTTTTCCAGCTGCTCCTCCAGGCGATCAGCGGAGGCCGCTTCGTGCCTCCAGCCGGAGGGAACGCCAGCCATGCGCATGGAGCGGTTCCAGTACCTGCGAGGGAGCCGAGACTTGCTCAGCGGCCTTCGACGCTCCCGCTGCCTCGGCTCCTCAAGAAGGAGGAAACCGCTCTCATCCACGGCTGCGCCCAGTGCGGCCTGCATCCTGGGATCGGCCTTGCCATCGTCATGATGGCGCCCCGCCGTGACGAGGTCCTCCACCAGGCTCTCCGGCAGACCGACGGCTCGGGCCCACTGTCCTGCACGCTCACCCACCCGGTCTCCGTGGCCCCACAGGGTGCGCTCGTCGGCGTCATCCTCGGTGCTCGCGGGACCTTCGGTGGCGGCCTCCACAAGCCGCAGGCGGAGCCACGGGTGAAGACTGTCGGCGCCAAGAACGTCGTCGATGATCTGCCAGCCCGGTGGCACTGCGAGCAGGGCCGCCTCTTCCAGGAGGTCGGCGTACGGGTCGTCGGTTCGCAAGTCACCCCCGGACAGGTCCGTGAGGATAACCGCCTCCCTCCGGCTCGCTCCGAGGTCTGTCCCCGTCGCGAGGGACACCAGCTCCTTTGGACACCTCCTCAGCCGTGGCGCCAGGCATGACGTGCTGCCCGGAGTAGTCACGGCCGGCGTTCTCCAGCCCATAGGGGTTGCTGCCGTCACTCGGCGCCAAGACGAGGACCTGACCGGGAACCAGATCGGGAGGAGAGTCCCCGGCCTCAAGGACGCGCGGCTCCTGCGACGTCGGATCAATGATGACGAGGGGCTGCGTTTTCACCGCCTGTTTCGCTACCTCCTGAGCATCGTTCAGCGGGATGCTCCAGGCCTCGGCTCGAAGATCGGGCCGCCAACGAGTCAGGTCCTCCTGGAGGGCCTCGGAACTGACGCCGGCGAGGTCTCCCACGCTCTTGCGGAAGACGATGAATGTGTCCGGCCGTGGATCGGACAGCGGTCGGATCCACGGGTGGACCGGGGCGTCGTTACGGGACCCCAGGGTGCGCAGGTAGGCGGCAAAGACATTCGGAGGGATGATGACCGGGACCTGAGTCGCGTTCACCAGCTCCTCCCGCCCGTCAGCCTCATCAAGCCGCTTCACCACCTCACCGAGGGTGGTGGCTCCGTCGATCAGCTCGACGACGGCGTCTGCGGCTCCACCGTGGATCGGGTCCCTACTCGTGGTGGAGTGAACGATGGTCACGCTGCCGTCGAGGCGGGCGCCGACCCGATTGACTCGCCCCAGGCGCTGCACCAGGGAGCCGGCCTGACAGCTCTCCGTCAGGAGGTGGGTGAAGTCGAGGTCAGCACCAACCTCCAGAGTCGATGTGGCCACGACGACGGTGGCCTGCGCGTCCTGACGGCCCTCGGCCCCCGTCCGATAAGGCGAGAGTCCCTCCACGACGTGCTCTCCACGGCGAGCAGGCATCCCGCCGACCATGACGTCCACGTGAGGAGCCTGATCCTTCAGCCTTCGGGCCTGCTTCTTCAACCCGGCCACAACCGTCTTGACGGTGTCCAGAGTGTTGCAGAAGACGACCAGCGACTCTCCCCGGCTCAGCTCCTTCGCGCGGCTCCATGCCTGCTCCGTGAGAGCGGCTGCCGCCTTGCCATCCACGCAGTGAACGTCCACCGGGACACCGTCACGATACGCCCGCCGCGCAGCCAGCTGCGGATCGAGGCGGCACTCCTCCTCCCAGTCCAGACTGAGACCGGGAGTCGGCTCCCGGTCGGCCCCCCGGTGGAGGGCGGGAAGCGTCATGGGTGTCGCCGTCATCGGCATGACCTGCAGGCCCGGGACGCTGCCACCACAACGATCCTCGAGCCTGCTCTCCTCGCTGCGGAGCACGAACAAGGTGGTCAGGGCTTGTTTGGAGAGGTGCGCCTCGTCGAGGACCCAGAACGCATCCATCCCTCGTCAGCGCCGCATCGATGCTGCGGCGGTAGGGCGAGAGCTGGTAGCCGCGGAACAGCAGACGGGACACGGTCATATCGAGTGTTCCCACGACGATGGCTGGGCGCGAGGGGTAGCGCGTGTGCTCCGTGAGGTCCCTGATCAGCATCAGCGAGCCCGCCGCGCAGGCGACGCACCCTCGAGCACCTCCGCCTCAGCAGGGATCGCGAAAAGCCGAGCGCAGCACTCGGCCACATATCTCACCGCCGGCCGATCACCCGCACCTTCTCCGAGCGCCTTCCTGATCCTTTGCGCCGCCTCGAAGGAGTCATCGACGACGGCGCGCCGGTCGACAACGAGATGCAGTCTCAGGGGGACCACCCGCCTCCGACGACGTCGGCCTACCTGCTCGGCGTCCTGTGCCAGCGCGTACAACCATCCGATGAGGACCGCGAGGGTCTTGCCCATCCCGGTCGGCACGCTGAGGTGGGACGGCGGCTCTCCCTGGGCAAGTCGCTCGGCCAGGCGCACCTGGTAGTCCCTGGGCTCATGCCCAGTGATCTCGCGGAAGAGGTCTGTGAAGTCCAGGCTGCTCACATCAATACTCCTGAGAACTTGGTCTAACCATAGATAAGTTCAACCCCCAGTCCCCTGGGGCAGCATCGCCAGCACTTCCGTGCGGACCATTGATAATCCGCTACCTCCACCAGCTGTGGAGCCGATGCTTCCCATGAGAGGCACGGCGATGATGAGACTCATCTTACACTTGGTGAGTCCCCCTGTCACTGCCCGCTGCTGCGCCGAGGGTCCAGAGGGGCACTGCGGTCAACATAGAACTTGACCAAACCGATCATTAACTCTTGACCAAATAGTCGATGAAGGCACGACCAATCTGATCGTCACCCAGCGCTCCCAGGCCCCAGAGTTATCCACAGACCCACTCTTTTGGCTGTACGGCAGCACAAAGTGGCCCTTACGATCAGTTCATGACCACCTACCAGCCGCGTCTCATGGACCAGCGCCTCGAGGAGCTGCTGCGGTCGGTCCCGGCGGTCAGCGTCGAGGGAGCCCGCGCCGTCGGGAAGACCCGCACCGCCAGGGCCCACGGCACTACCTTCATTGCCGTTGACGATCCCGATGAACGCGCCCAGCTCGCCGCCATCGGATCGCGCTTCACCACTCTTCCCAGTCCTCTCGTCATCGACGAGTGGCAACGCATGCCCGAGCTGTGGGACCGGGTACGTCGCGCTGTCGACGACGATCCCTCTCCCGGCCGTTTTCTGCTCACTGGGTCCTCCACACCGTCCCAGGCCCCCACCCACACCGGCGCAGGACGGATCATCACTCTCAGGATGCGTCCCTTCAGCCTGGCCGAGCGCGCGATCGAGACTCCAACGGTCTCGGTGGGGCGCCTGTTAGGCAGTGGTCTCGGCACTCAGGATCTCTCCGCCCTGACCCCGATCGAGGGGTACACGAGTGTCACGATCGACCAGTACGTCGATGAGATCTGCCGCTCCGGCTTCCCCGCCATCAGGGAGCAGCCGCCTTTGGGGCGCAAGGCCCAGCTGGACGGATACATCGAGCAAACACTCCGACATGATCTACCGGAGGCGACGGGCGGCAGGCAACGCTCACGAACCGTGAGGGAGTGGCTGACAGCCTACGCCAGCGCAGTGGCCACAACGGCGAGCTTCACCTCCATCGCCGAGCTGGCGACCAGACCCCTGAGCACCGACATGGGCTTGGCGACAGCACGCTTCCTACCGAGACCATCTCAGCGGGATGTGGCTGCTGGACCCGGTTCCGGGCTGGAGCCCCAGCGAGAACGAGTTCTCCCGCAACAACCTGACCGACAAGCACCAGCTGTGCGACCCGGCCCTGGCCGCTCGCCTTCTCGGATACGGCCCCGCCGAGGTTCTCGGGGTCGGACACCCGATCCTCACCAGCCCTCGGGGCACCCCGCGCCGCCCCCGAGTACTCGGCTCACTATTCGAGTCCCTGGTGATTCAAAGTCTTCAGGTCTACGCAGAGGTCCTCAGCGCCCGGGTCTTCCACCTGCGCACCAAAGGCGGGCTCCAGGAGATCGACATCATCCTCGAAGGAGCCGACCGTCGGGTCGTCGCCTTCGAGATCAAGGCAAGGGCCACCCCCAAGCCGGAGGACACCAAGCACCTGCGCTGGCTGCGCAAGAAGATCGGCCCGAGGCTCGCAGACGCAGTGCTGGTGACCACCGGCCGTCTGGCCTACCGGGACGAGGACGGGATCGCCGTCGTGCCCGCCGCCCTGCTGGGACCGTAGGACCTCAGCCGACTCCCGGCCCCGACGTCGCCCCGGCCCCGCCTCACAGCGGGTAGGCCGACGGCGTCCCCTCGATGGCCTCGGTGAGGTCGATCTCGCGCTCACCCAGGCTGAAGCGGTAGCGGCCCAGGATCTCCAGGGGCTCGTCCTCGGCGGCCAGGTAGGCGCGCACGGCCTCCTTCTCCTCCTCATCGAGCCAGGTCATCTGGTCCGACAGGCACCGGTAGCGGCTGGCCTCGGCCACGTCGCGCAGCCACTGCATCTGGGTGTCGTCCAGGAGGTTGCGGCGGTGGCGGAAGAAGACGACGTCGGGATCGACCCCGATGACCCGCCCCAGCCAGAGCCGGTTGATGCCGGCGTGCAGGGCGTTGTAGGCCTTGGCGTCGGATAAGTCGTCGGAGGCGTAGTTCTCCCACATGGGGGCCACGTCCGGCCCCACCCGCACCGCGTCGAGCAGCCCGATGGAGGGCATGATGAGCGCCCCGGACCCCAGGAGGAAGGTCTCCTCCCCGGCCGTGTCGCGCACGAGCCGCAGCCCGGTGCGGTAGGCCTCCTCCCGGTCGATCTGGCGGTGCCGGTAGCCGGGGATGGCGGCGGCGTTGATGAAGTCGAGCTTGAGGTAGCTGAAGCCCCACCGGTGGACGATCTTGGCGATGAGCTTGCGCACGTAGGTCTGGGCGGTGGGGTGGGTCGTGTCCAGCGCGTAGTAGTCGCCGCCCCAGTTGGAGCCGGCCACGGCCAGTCCGCCGTCGGCATTGTGGACGAACATCTCCGGGTAGTCGCGCACGGCCCGTGAGCCGGGCAGGGCGATGAAGGGTGCCACCCACAGGCCCGGCTGCATGCCGGCCTCCCGGATCCGACTCGCGGCGGCCTCCATGCCGTCGCTGAAGCTCTCGCCGGCCTCCCAGTCGCCGACCGCGACCTCCCAGCCGTCGTCGATCTGAAGCGTCTTGAAGCCCAGCTCGGCGACCTGCGGGATCTCGCGCTCGAGGGCCTCCTGCGAGATGCCCTCGTAGTAGGAGTACCAGGAGCACCACACGCTCTGCGGCTCGATCGCCCGGCTCCCCAGGCTCTCGCCGAGCTCGCGCGCGTAGCGGGCCATGACGGCGGTGGCGGGGCCGGGCAGGATCACCCAGCGCGCCGGGTCACCGGACTCGGTGAAGGCCTCCAGGACCGCGGTGTCGGCGCGCAGCCGCGGCGTGCGCCCGTCCAGGCAGCCCACGAGCAGCGCCCCGGCGGAGTCCTCCAGGACCGCCATCCAGGCCGAGTGGTGGCGGGCCGGGTCGACTCCCAGGGGGCGTCGTCGGCGGTCCGGCGGCGCTGCTCGTTAGCGATGCGCATGGGCGCCTCGCTCAGGCGGCGCCAGCCCGACGGCGACCAAGAGTTCTGGCCGGTGCGGTAGAACTCGCCATCGCGCATGTCGTGCAGGAGGGTCAGGTGGGAGGCCTCGACGTAGACCGCGCCGGTGGCCCCGCCGGCCCCGTGCTGGGTGGTCACCGTGCCGTCGCAGGCCAGGGCGATGCTGCGCCCGGTCAGGGTGATGTGGTGAATCATGCGCTCTCCTCGGCTCCGGCCTGTCCTGCCCGCGGCTCGGGTCCCCCGCGAGGCACCGGCACCGCCCGGCTCGCACTGTACGTGCTACCGACCGTACAGACCGACATTTTCTTCACAGATGACGCGGAGCCGCGTCGTTGATGAGATTTCCGTCGATCAGTGAGAGTTGTGCTGTCCCACGGTGGAAGTAGTCCGCCAGCTCCGCGTCGAGCTCGGGCACGTCGAAGGGCACGGAGCCCGAGCGCAGGGACCGGGTGGCCAGCACCCCCGCCGCGACGGCGTCGCGCGCACTGACCGGGGAGACCTCGGTGGCCCCGCCATCGCGCACGAAGCGCAGGAACTCGTCGATGGCGAGCTGGTCAGCGCTGTCGTGCCCGGTGCCCTCCTCGGCGATGACGTACTCCTGGGTGGCGCGCTCGGCGTAGTGCTCGGTGCGCTCGGTCCACACCTTGACGACGTCGCCGGCCCCGTCACCGAGGTTCTCGGCCCGGCCGCGTGTGCCGATGACCGTGTAGCTGCGCCAGTAGTCGGGGGTGAAGTGGCACTGCTGGTAGGAGGTCATGACCCCGTTGCGCATGGTCATCATGAGCATGGAGTGGTCCTCGACGTCGATGACGGGGTTGAGCCCGTCCACCTCGTCGGACGGCCAGTGATCGAGGCTGAACCAGTCCTGCATAACGGTGCCGGCGCTCGTCCCGGCCGGGCGCCGCTCGGCCTCCCCGTAGACCATGAGCCCGCCCATGCCGACGACGCGGGCCGGCGCGGAGTGAGCCAGCCAGCTCATGACGTCGATGTCGTGGGCGGCCTTCTGCAGCAGCAGGCCGGTGACGTGGCGGCGCTCGGCGTGCCAGTCGCGGAAGTAGTAGTCGCCGCCGTTGCCCACGAAGTGGCGGCACCAGATGGCCTTGACCTCGCCGATCCGCCCCGAGTCGATGATCGACTTCAGCAGCCGCACCACCTCCATGTGGCGCATGTTGTGGCCCACGTAGAGGCGGGTGCCGGTGCGCCGGGCGGTCTCAAGGATGCGGTCGGCGGCCTCGATGGTGATGGCCAGGGGCTTCTCCAGGTAGACCGGGATACCGGCCTCAAGGAAGAAACAGGCCAGCTCCTCGTGCGTGTCATCGGGCGTGGTCAGGACGACGGCGTCGATCCCGTGCCCCAGCAGGTCGCGGTGGTCGGCCACGACCGCCACGCCCTCGGGCAGGAGCCGCCGGGCGCGCTCGACGGCGTCGGGGGCGGTGTCGGCCGCAGCGACGAGGCGGGCCGGGACCGGTGAGGTGTCCGCGAGCGCGGCCAGGTAGCAGCGGGCCCCGATGCCGACGACGCCGACCCGCAGCTGCCTTGATGCTTCACGCACTCTGTCTCCCTCAGCTCTTCTGGCGGGCCGCCCACCAGGAGCGCAGTGCCTGGCGGGCCAGGTCCTCGCCGATCGGCCCCTTCTCCATGCGCAGGTTCATGAGGAAGCGGTAGGCCTCGCCAACGACCGGCCCGGGGGCCACGCCGAGCTCGGCCATGATCTGGCCACCGTCGAGGTCGGGGCGGATGGCGGCCAGCTCCTCGGCGGCGCGCAGGGCCTCGATGCGCTCCTCGAGGTCGTCATAGGCGCGGTCCAGCATGGCGGCCTTGCGGCGGTTGCGGGTGGTGACGTCGGCCCGGGTGAGCCGGTGGAGGCGCTCCAGCAGGGGGCCGGCGTCGGTGGCGTAGCGGCGCACGGCCGAGTCCGACCAGGCGGCATCGACGTATCCGTGGAAGCGCAGGTGGAGCTCGACCAGCCGGGAGACGTCCTTGATGGTCTGCTTGTCGAAGCGCAGGGCCCGCAGGCGCTTGGCCGTCATCCGGGCGCCGACGTGGTCGTGGCCGTGGAATGTGACGGTGCCGTCGGGCAGGAAGCGGCGGGTGGCGGGCTTGCCGATGTCGTGGAGGATGGCGGCCAGGCGCAGCACCAGGTCGGGGCCGGGGACGGGCCCGTCGGGCCCGGTCTCCAGGTCGATGGCCTGGTCCAGGACGGTCAGGGTGTGCTCGTAGACGTCCTTGTGGCGCTTGTGCTCATCGACGGTCTCGCGCAGGGCGCTCAGCTCGGGCAGGACGACGTCGGCCACACCGGTGTGGACCATGAGCTCCAGTCCGCGCCGGGGCCAGGGGCTGATGAGCAGGCGCTCGAGCTCGGCGCGCACGCGCTCGGCGGAGACGATCTCCAGGCGGGGGGCCATCTCCTCCATGGCGGTCATGACGTCCATCTCGACGTCGAAGCCGAGCTGGGCGGCGAAGCGGGCGGCCCGCATGATGCGCAGGGGGTCGTCGTCGAAGGACTGCTCGGCGCTGACGGGGGTGCGCAGGACGCCGGCACTCAGGTCGGCCAGGCCACCGCAGGGGTCGACGAGCTCGAGGTCGGGCAGGCGCAGCGCCATGGCGTTGACGGTGAAGTCGCGGCGGGTGAGGTCCCCGGTGAGGGTGTCGCCGTAGGTCACCTGGGGCTTGCGCGAGCCGACCTCGTAGGCCTCGGTGCGGTAGGTGGTGACCTCCACGATGGTGGATCCCTTGCGCGCGCCGATGGTGCCGAAGGCCCGGCCCACGTCCCAGGTGGTCTCGCCCCAGGCGGCCAGGATCTTCTCGGTCTGCTCGGGGCGGGCCGAGGTGGTCAGGTCCAGGTCGTGAGGGGCGACGCCGAGGAAGGCGTCCCGCACCGGCCCGCCAACGAGCGCGATCTCGTGCCCGGCGCGCACGAAGGCGTGGCCCAGGGCCGCCAGGGCGGGGGGCAGGCCCTCGAGGGCCTGACGGGCCTGGGGCGTCAGGCCGCGGTTCTCGGCGGCTTCCGGGGAGTCGGCGGGGTCAGCGGGAGCGGGGTGCGCAGTCATCGGCCCAAGCCTGCCATGAACCCTCACCGGTGCGCCGTCGTCCTCGGCCTCAGCCGCCCTGTGGTGAGGACCATCCCGCACCGGGCCACCATCGGTCACCGCCGCCCCCAACGTCCGTCCGCGGATGGCGCAGTTGTGTGCGACGACGTACTCGGCCAGCGGCGCCCGGCGGCCCGGACGCCCTAGAGTGTCCCCATGCCCTCTCCACGCACTCGCACGCCCCGCGCCGGAAACCCGGCCCACCGGGCGAGTGCGCGCGCCCTGCCGATCGTCAACGAGACCAGCGCCGGCGGCCTGGTCGTTGACGTTCAGAACGGGCAGGCCTTCACCGCGGTCATCGCCCGGCGCAACCGGGGCGGGCGCCTGGAGTGGTGCCTGCCCAAGGGGCACCTGGAGGGCGCCGAGACCCCCGAGCAGGCCGCGGTCCGCGAGATCATGGAGGAGACCGGGATCACCGGTCGGGTTCTTCGCCACCTGGCGACCATCGACTACTGGTTCGCCGGCCACGAGCACCGCGTCCACAAGGTGGTGCACCACTTCCTGCTGGAGGCGGTCAGCGGCACGCTGACCACGGAGAACGACCCGGACCATGAGGCCGAGGACGTCGAGTGGGTCGCCCTCGACGACGTCTCCCACCGCCTGGCCTACCCCAACGAGCGCCGTATCGTGGCCGCGGCCTGGGACATCCTGGTGGGGGATGGATGACGGGCACCGCCGCCTCTGTGTACGCGAAGGTGGTCACCACGCTGGGCTCCCGGATGCGGAGCAGGGCGATGGTGACCATTGCCGCCCTACTGGGGGTGGCCGGCCTGGTGACGTGGCCGGTGGCCGCGCTGCCCGTGGCCGAGGCGGACCAGGGCTCCGGCACGCTCCCGCTCGCGCAGTCCGCCGGACTCTCCGCGGACATCGCACCGGCCGCCCCGGCAGCTTCGGCGAAGCCGTCCACGGCGTCGGCCCCGGTGTCGGCCTCGGTGTCGGCCCCCTCAACGGCCCCGGCAACGGGCGAGAAGCCCGCCAACCAGGTGACTGTGAGCATCGACGCCCTGACCCCCGAGGTGCTCCGCAGCGACCAGGACCTCAACCTGACCGGCACCATTACCAACGGAACCGCTCAGACCATCACCGGGGCGGACCTGGTGACGCGGGTGCAGCGATCCACGGAGTCCACGAGCGGGGGCCTGAGCAAGTGGTTGACTGGGAACGATGAGTCGGGGTTGTCGGACCCGTTCACGGTCCCGCTGGGGCACGACCTCCAGCCGGGGGGCGTCTCCCAGTTCTCCATCACCATCCCCGCCGACGAGCTGCCGCTGAACAGTACCGACCAGTGGGGGCCGCGCGGCGTCTCCGTCGCCCTGGCGACCCAGGACGTCTCCCTGGCCCAGGACCGCAGCATCCTCGTGTGGGACAGCGGCGCCTCCGTCTCGCCGTTGCGCATGACCGTCTTCCTGCCGGTCACCGCCTCCGCTCAGGAGATGGCGGTGCTGTCCGGCCCGCACACCCAGGAGCGCACGGAGGCCCTCAGTCGTATCCACAACCGGGTCCTGGGCCTGGTGAGCATGGCCGGCGACGGCGTCGTCGCCGCCGTCGACCCGGCACTGGTCGAGGCCCTCGGTGTCACCACGGCCAGCCTCGAGCAGGCCGCCCGCAACAACGGCTCCCAGCCCTCCTCGCCGGATGCCGTCTCTCAGGCGCCCCAGAGCACCGACTCCTCCGCGTCGTCGCCCCCGACTGCTCCGGCGACGACGCCCCCCTCGGCGAGCGCCACCCCGTCCCCGCAGCCGGGGGGCAGCGCCACCGCCTCGCCATCGGGCAAGGCCCCGCAGGTCCCCAACGAGGTCATCCAGCTCTCCGCGGCTCTTGCACGGGCCATCCACTCCGACAGCCTGGTGGCTCTGCCGTGGGGCGACTCCGACACCGCGGCCCTGGCGCACCTGCAGCAGACGAGCCTCATCGAGACCGCCGCGCGGCGCACTCAGGAGTCGGTCATCGTCAAGGCGGGGGCCCCGACGTCGGTGTCCTGGTTGGCATCCAGCGTCGCGGACGCCACCACGGTCAGTGCCCTGGCGCAGCCGGATTCGACCATCATCGCCTCACCGGAGTCCTTGCCTCCGTCCGACGAGCTCACCTACACCCCCTCCGGTCTGGGCGCCTCCGGGGACCATGCGGTCCTCATCCCGGAGCAGTCCCTGTCGGGGGCGCTCACCGGTCAGGACGCCGCACCCGCGGCCTCCGATCAGGGGGATCCGACTGCCCAGAGCGCCCAGGCCTCCGCACTCGACACCCGCCAGCTGCTGCGTGGGGACAGTGCCATTCTGGTCCGCCAGGCCCCGGTGCTGGAACGGGACATCGTCGTGGCGATGCCCCGCCGGGCGACCTCCGCCGTGCAGTCATCGGTCGTGCGGGAGCGGGTGGCCGCCCTGCGCTCAGTGCCCTGGGTCCAGTCCCAGCCCCTGGGCGCCCTCCAGGAGCGCGCCCAGCACGAGGTCGCGGCCGTGAACGAGGGCACCTCACGGATCGAGCGCTCCGAGACGCCGGACACGGTGATCGACGACGACGAGCTGTCCGCCGACACCCTCACCGCCGCCGGCCGTACGGCCACGACCCTGCAGTCGATCTCCTCAGTGCTCTCCGAGCCGGCCGCGCTGCTGGGCGACTACACCAGCCTGGAGGCGGTGGTCTCCTCAGCGTCCTGGCGGGCCGACCCCGCGACCCGCAACGCCCAGGTTCCCACTGCCGAGGCGGCCGGGGCCGGCGTCACCTCCTCGCTGGCCGCGGTGCCGTCGTCGACCATCAACGTCATCAGCTCCGAGGCGCAGCTGCCGGTGCGCATCACCTCCTCCCTGAGCCAGGACGTCACGGTCCAGGTCTACCTGGTCTCGAACAACAAGCGCCTCCAGGTCCCGCGCACCACGACCGTGCGGGTCCCGGCCCACCAGCAGGCCAAGGTCACGGTGCCGATCCAGGCCGTCGGCTCGGGCGATGTCGCCCTGACGGTGCAGGTTCTCGCCGCCGACGGCACCACCGTGGGCACCCCCACCACCGTCAACATGCGCGTGCGCGCCGACTGGGAGGGACGCGGCACCGGCGTCATCGTCGGGGTGCTGGTCTCCATCGTGGTGATCGGTACGGTGAGGACAGTAAGACGAGGCCGCCGCACCGCAGTGGCCCCGGCTGCACCGGCTGCACAGGAGACGGCATGAGCATCATCAAGCGTGTACGGATCGGGCGATCCTCCTCCCAGGGGCGCAGCCAGGCCTCCCTGGCGCGCTCCTCAGCCATCATGGCCTCGGGGACCCTGGTCTCCCGCATCCTGGGCATGGTGCGCAACGCCCTGATCGTCATGGCGCTGGGCGCCACCGGGTCGGGGGCCGCCGACGCCTTCAACACGGCCAACAACCTGCCCACCTACCTGTACAACATGATGATCGGCGGGATCCTCAACGCGATCCTGGTGCCGCAGATCGTTCAGGCCCTCCGACGGCGCAACGGCGAGGAGGTCGTCAACCGCCTCCTGACCGCCGCGGCCACGCTCATGCTGGCGGTCACGTGCATCGCGACCGCTGCCGCACCACTCATCTTCACCCTCAACGCCAACTCCTTGGCCCAGGGGCAGTGGCGCGCGCTGTCCTTCGCCTTCGCGTTCTGGTTCATGCCGCAGGTCTTCTTCTACGGCCTGTACGCCCTGTGGGGGCAGGTGCTCAACGCCCGCTCGAGCTTCGGGCCCTACATGTGGTCCCCGGTGCTCAACAACATCATCTCGATCGCCTCGATCCTGCTCTACCTCCATCTCTACGGTCGCTACACCGCTGGTGAAGGCGCAGAGATCTGGGGCTGGGGCCGGATCACCCTCATCGGGGCGACGACGACCCTGGGCATCGCGGTCCAAGCGCTGATCCTCTACATCCCCCTGGTGCGCTCCGGGTTCCGGCCACGCATCATCTTCGGGGTGCGGGGCCTGGGGCTGGGCAAGACCGTCAAGGTGGCCCTATGGGCACTGGCCGGGGTGGGCGTGGCCAGCCTGAGCAACTGGATCACCTCCAACCTGGGCTCCTACGCGGTCACGGCCTCCGAGCAGCCCGAGTACGCGAACGTCATCGTGCCCTCCACGACCATGTGGCTCAACGCCTACCTGGTGTACATGCTGCCCCAGTCCCTCGTGGTCACCTCCATCATCACGGCCCTGTTCACCCGGATGAGTGAGAAGGCCGCGGCCGGGGATGCGGCCGGCGTGCGCGAGGACCTCTCCTTGGGACTGCGCTCGGCGGGCGTCTTCACGGTGCTGGCCACCGCGGGCATCTGCGTCCTGGCTGTCCCGGCCCTGCAGCTCTTCACCCCCTCGATCACCCTGCCCGAGGCACAGGCCAGCGCCCCCATGCTCATCGCTCTGGCGCTGGGCATCGTCCCGCAGGGGATCTGGTTCGGGACCCAGCGGGTGATGCTGGCCTACTCCGATACCAAGCGGCTGCTGCTGGCCGACGTCGTCGTCGGCGTCATCCCCGTGATCCTGTGCGTCCTGGCCTACTTCGTCGCCCCGGCCAACCACTGGATGACCTGGGCGGGCGCGGCCAACACGATCAGCCAGATCGGGGGCTGCGTGGTGGTCATCCCCATGATGCGCTCCCACCTACCCAGCCTCGACGGCCGCAAGATCGTCACCACCCACCTGCGTCTCATCCTGGCGGTGGCGCCCGCAGTCGTCGTCGGGATCCTGCTCAACGCGATGCTTGGTGACATCGACGCCGACTCCACCCTGGCGAACATGACCGCAGCGCTCGGACACATCGCCGTCGTCGCCACCGTCATGTCGCTCATCTACCTGCTGATGGGGCGCATCGTCAGGATCGAGGAAATCACGGTCGCCTTCCGGCCCTTCTCGCGGATCCTGTCCACGCTCGGTCGTCGTCTACCCGGCGCCCCCGGGCGAGCGGTCCTGGCGGCGGCAGCCTGGTTGTCACCGGCGCCGCCACAGACCCAGGCGACTGCCCAGATGGCCGCGGTCCAGGCGCCTGCGCCCCCGCCCCCACCGCCGCCGGCTCAGGCGGCTTCAGGCCCCTCCGGTGCGTCAACGGGAGCGGTGGCGCATGGTGCTGTTGGCTACACCTCCGGCGGCACGCAGGCGATTCCGCCCGCACCGCCGCCGCCTGCACAGACGCAGATCCACTCCTGGGGACAGCCGGGTCAAATGGGGTCCCAGCCCGCGGGTGGCCACCCGTCTCAGCCCGTGGCGGGCCGCACCTATCACGGGCAGCCCGACCACCGGCTCGCACCGCCACCACCGGCGCCCTCGCAGGCCGCAGCCGCACCGCCGCCCCCGAGTGCAGGTGCCGCATCCGGCTCCTCCCAGCACTGGCACACCCCGGGGCACGTCCCAGCCGACGCACCCGGGAGTATCCCGCCGTCACTGCCGGCCAGCATTCCCCCGTCCCGGGTGGCCACAGGGCACTCCGCCGCCTACCCGTCACACAGCTCTGCCCACACGGGCCACATCACCCCGGCCTGGAGCCCGCAGACAGTTACGATGGGGTCAACTGGTTCAGATGGACAACCATCTCAAGGAAGGAGACGCATGTCGGAGGCGACGCCGATCGGCAGTGGTCGCTACGGGCTCCTGGGAACGCTGTCCACCACCCTGCCGCGTATTGTCAGGCACCGTGGCGTCGACACGATCCTGGATCGAGACGTCACGATCCTGGTTCTCACCGACGCGACGCTTCATCGCGACAACGTCCTGGAGTCGGCCAGCAGGGCGGTGCTGGTCGAGGACCAGCGTCTCCAGCAGGTCTACGACGTCGAACGCGCCGAACCCTCCGTCATCGTCACCGAGCCACTGACCGGACGCACCTTCTCCTCACTGGTCTCCCGGGGCATGCCCCCGGCGCAGGCGCGCGCCATCATCGGTGAGACCGCGCAGGCGCTCGACGCCGGTGCTCGCAAGGGCCTGCACCACCTCAACCTGTCTCCGGAGTCCATCCGCGTTCTGCCCGACGGAACGGTGAAGGTCAGCGGCCTGGGCATTGAGGCCGCCGCCCTCGACCTGGAGAGCCGGGTCGCCGGCCATGACCCGTCAGCCGCCGACCGTGTCGACGCCCGCTCCCTGGTGGAGATCCTCTACTACGGCCTGACCGGACGGTGGCCGGGCAAGCGCCCCGGCATTCCCTCCGCGCCTCGTCTGGGCGGCGTCCCGGTCAAGCCCTCCACGCTCGTGCCGGGAATCGACCCGGTCCTGGACGAGCTGTGCGAACGCACCTGGAGCAGCCAGCCCCCCATCTCCGCAGCGGAGGTGGCGCGCTCACTGGGCACCTGGGACCAGGTGGTCGGCTACCACGAGTCCGGGCCAACACAGCGCCCCACGTCCCAGCGCCCCTCGTCAAACGGCGCCACCGGTGGCAGTGGCAGCGCCTCCGCAGGTGCGACGGCCGCCGTCAGCGCCGCAGGAGCCGGTGTCGCCAACGCGGCGCGCGGAGTCCTGGACAGGCTGCGGCGTACCGGCGCGGGCAAGAGCACCACGGTCAGCGCCCCGGCGGGACAGATGGCACCCGCACCGGTTCAGCCGGAGCCGGCACCGTCCGTGCCCGCCGCCTCCGACGCACCGGCCGAGCAGACCTCCGTTATGGAGGCGGCCTCGGTTGCCACGGCACCGGCCACGCCGGCCCCTGATCCGCAGCAGCCCGAGTCGGCGGCTGCGCAGGAGCAGCCCGCCGACGACGCCTACATCCAGGTCACGGGGCCGACGAACCCGATCCCGAATGTCCTGTCCACTGCGTCGGAGACCGTTCCCGGGCCGGCACCGGTCCCGGCCGAGCCCTTCACCGGCAGCTTCCCGGCTTTCGATGACGACGAGGATGAGGAGGTCGACCCCGAGGCCGCGCGCCGCGAGCAGCGCACGACCAGCTCGGTCCTGGTCACCTTCTTCCTCATGGTCATCGTCTTGCTCGTGGTGGCCAGCTACATCGTGTACCAGACGATCGGCATCCCCTTCGCGGACAAGGACCGCGCGGCCGCGGATACCGTTCCCTCGGCCAGCGCCCAGGAGAACGGCGGTGGAGGCGGCGGCCAGCAGCCCGCGCCCCAGCCGGCTGCGGCCAAGCCCGAGATCGCGGGCGTGAGCGTGGCCAACAACCCGAGCACGCAGGCGGCCAACAACCAGCAGTACCTCGCTGACGGGGACACGAGCCGCCCCTGGTTCTCCCACAACAGCGGCACTCAGGATCTGACCCAGCCGATCGACATTGAGATCAAGCTCAAGAGCCGCGCCAAGGTCTCTGAGATCGACTTGCAGGGCACCAACGAGGGCGGACAGGTTGAGGTCCGAGCCACGGACCTCAGCAACGCGGGCGGCGGCACGCTCCTCGCCCAGGGAGCCTTCACCTCGGGAAGCACCACCCTCAAGGTCGACAACCCCCAGGAGGTCGACACCATCGTCATCAGGGTGACCCAGCTGCCCAAGAACAGTGATCCCACCGAGTTCCCCTACAAACGACAGTGACTGAGGTCACAATCAAATAGGACCTTCCCTGGGAACAGGCCGTACTGGTAACCAGTTACCTCAGGTAGCCGCGCACTGCGGCCCCTATCCGCTCGTCAGGAGAGTCATGATTCACGACGTCGTCATCGTCGGCTCCGGTCCCGCCGGCTACACAGCTGCCATCTATGCGGCCCGCGCCCAGCTCAATCCGGTCATCCTGGCCGGTTCGGTGACTGCCGGCGGTGCCCTGATGAATACGACCGAGGTGGAGAACTACCCCGGCTTCGTCACTGGCATCATGGGCCCCGAGCTCATGACCCAGATGCAGGAGCAGGCCGAGCGCTTCGGTACCGACATCCGCTACGAGGACGTCACCGCTCTCGAGCTGGAGGGCGACGTCAAGCGCATCACCACCTCTGACGGCGTCTATGAGGCTCGCACAGTCATCATCTCCACCGGCTCGGAGTACCGGCACCTGGGTATCGACGGGGAGGAGCGCCTCTCCGGCCACGGCGTGTCCTACTGCGCCACCTGCGACGGGTTCTTCTTCAAGGACCAGGACATCGTCGTCGTCGGTGGTGGGGACTCGGCCATGGAGGAGGCCACCTTCCTGACCCGCTTCGCCCGCTCCGTGACGGTGGTCCACCGCCGCGACGAGCTGCGCGCCTCGGCCGTCATGGCCAAGCGCGCCCAGGAGGACCCGAAGATCTCCTTCGCCTGGAACTCGCGAGTCGTCGAGCTCGACGGTGAGGACTCGCTGACCGGCGTCACCCTGGAGGACACCGTCACCGGAGACCGCCGCCGGCTCGAGGCCACAGGTCTGTTCGTCGCCATCGGACAGGTGCCGCGCAGCGAGCTCGTCGCCGACGTCCTCGAGCTCGACGAGGCCGGCTACATCAAGGTCGAAGCGCCTTCTCAGCGCACCCGCATCCCCGGGGTCTTCGCCTGCGGTGACGTCGCCGACCCCACCTACCAGCAGGCGATCACGGCGGCCGGTTCCGGCTGCCGTGCGGCCCTGGACGCCGAGCACTACCTGACAACTCTGCAGGCCTGAGGGCCGGCTGCCTCCACTCAGCACAGGGCGGAGTCGGCACCGCCGACGTCGCATCGCCGGCCCCGTCCATCCTGACTCACCCACCCACAACGTTCGAGGAGAACAATCATGTCCGAGGCTCTCGCCGTCACCGACGCCACCTTCGAGGAGGAGGTCCTCAAGTCCGAGGTGCCCGTCGTCATCGACTTCTGGGCCCAGTGGTGCGGCCCCTGCCGCCAGATGGCGCCGATCGTGGACGAGGTCGCCGCCGACTTCGGTGACAAGGTCAAGTTCGTCAAGGTCGACGTGGACGCCAACCCGGCCACGGCCCGCTCCTACGGCGTGCGTTCCATCCCGACCTTCGCGGTGGTGCGCGACGGCGAGGTCTTCCACCAGTTCGCCGGCTCGCGCCCCAAGGCCTCCTTCAAGGCCGAGGTGGAAAAGGTCCTGGCCTGAGCCCAGGGCATACGCCCTCCCTCCAACTCTCACGTATCGGCCCACCGAGCCGCCACTCAGGCGTTTTGGTGGGCCGATGCGCGTGACACTGTCCTACGGGTTGTCTGATGTCTGATTCCGTCATCGGGCGGTCTGCCAACCTCATCTGACACCCGCCGTCACGGCCCCGTAGAATCGCACCGGATTCGCACGCGGCACCAGGGCATGCGACACGGCAAGAAGGCGGCACATGCAGCACACCCAGTACATCTCCACCCGTGGTCAGATGGCGGCAGCGGGGTTCACGGACGTTCTTGTGGCGGGCCTGGCGCCCGACGGTGGCCTGGCGGTTCCCAGCCGTCTTCCCGCCCTGAGCCCCGAGCAGATCGAGGCCTGGAGGCCCTTGGGCTACGCCGAGCTGGCCACGGAGGTCATCGGCCTGTTCGCCACCGACATTCCCCGGGAGGACCTGGCCGAGCTGACCCGGGCCGCCTATGGCCCGCGGCGGTTCCCACAGCCGGTTGTCCCTGTCACCTGGCTTGACGACGTCGCCGACGGCCTGACCCTCGTGGGCCTGTCCGAGGGACCGACGATGGCCTTCAAGGACCTGGCCATGCAGTTCCTGGGGCAGGCGATTCCCTATGTCCTGGCCAAGCACGGACAGGTCCTCAACATCCTGGGCGCCACCTCCGGCGACACCGGTTCGGCGGCCGAGCACGCCTTCAGGGGGCAGGAGGGCGTCAGCGTCTTCATGCTCTCGCCGGCCGGCCGCATGAGCCCGGTGCAGCGCGCCCAGATGTACACCCTCCAGGACGCCAACATCCACAACATCGCGGTGCGCGGTGTCTTCGACGACTGCCAGGCGCTGGTCAAGGCGCTGAGCAACGACGCGGAGTTCAAGGCCGCTCATCACCTGGGCGCCGTCAACTCCATCAACATCGGCCGGATCGCCGCGCAGGCCGTCTACTACGTGTGGTCCTGGCTGCGGGTCACCGACGCGGTGGAGGAGGGGCGCCGCGCCGGCTACCGCATCGATGTCTGCGTGCCCTCGGGCAACTTCGGCAATATCTACGCCGGCTTCCTAGCCCGGTCCATGGGGGTGCCGATCCGCCGCCTCATTCTGGCCACCAATGAGAACAACGTGCTCGAGGAGTTCTTCACCACCGGCATCTACCGACCCCGTTCCGCGGAGGACACCCTGGCCACCTCCAGCCCCTCCATGGACATCTCCAAGGCCTCCAACCTGGAGCGCTTCATCTGGGCACTGCTGGGCCCCGAGGCCTTCGTGCAGCGCTGGGCGGAGTTGGAGACCACCGGCACACTCGACCTGCGCGATCAGCTCCCACGCCTGCGCGAGGAGTTCGGCTTCGTCGCCGGCACGTCCACACACGCTGACCGACTGGAGGCCATCCGCACCGTCAAGGAGCGCTCCGGACGGCTCATCGACCCGCACACCGCCGACGGCGTGACGGTCGCTCTGCGCGTCATGGAGCCCGGTTTCCCCACACTCGTCATGGAGACCGCCAAGGCCGCGAAGTTCCCGCAGACGGTGGCCGAGGCGCTCGGGAGCGAGCCGGAGACCCCCGACGTCGTCGCTGATCTGCTTGCCCGGCCCCAGAAGGTCGAGACGATCGACAACGAGGAGGCTCCTCTGCGCGCCCTCATCGAGGAGCGGGCCCTGACCCGCTGACCGAGGTCGGCCCGTAAGGGCTACTGACACCTCACCGCGCCGCGCATCGCACCCACGATGCGCGGCGCGTCCTTGTCCGGCGCGCGCGCCGTCCCAGCGATGAGGTGAGGAGCATGTTTCACGTGAAACACCGCGGAATACTCCTGCCCCCGCCGACTGCTGAGCACGGCTGGGTCCATGGCAGACTTAGGGCCACGGACGCATCAGTGGCGACCAAGGAAGGACCGCAGGTGAGTGAGAGCAGTAACCAGGTGAAGGGCAACCGACTCGACCCGTGGCTGGACAGCTACGCGGCACGAGCCCACGGACTGCGTGCCTCGGAGACGCGGTCCCTGTTCGCCGTCGCCTCCCGACCCGAGGTCGTCTCCCTGGCCGGCGGCATGCCCAACCTCAAGGACCTCCCGCTGGAGCGTCTGGCTGAGGCCACTGCACGGATGATCCGCGAGGACGGCGGCCGGGCGCTGCAGTACGGGAACGGGCAGGGACTGCCGCGGCTGCGAGAGCAGATCACCGAGGTCATGGCCCTGGAGGGGATCAGGGCCGATCCCGAGGACGTCATCGTCACCACCGGCTCTCAGCAGGCCGTCGACATCATCACCGAGCTCTTCGTCGACCCCGGCGACGTCGTGCTGACCGAGGCGCCGACTACGTCGGCTCACTGTCGATCTTCGCGACCTACCAGGCCGATGTGCAGCAGGTGCCCATTGATGCCGGGGGCGTCGTCCCGGAGGCGCTGGAGGAGACGATCGTCCGCCTCGAACGCGAAGGACGCCGTATCAAGTTCTTCTACTGCCTCCCCAATTTCCATAACCCCGCCGGAGTGACCCTCGCCGAGGAGCGCCGTGGACAGGTCGTTGAGATCTGCCGACGCCACCACATCCTCATCGTGGAGGACAATCCCTACGGTCTTCTGGGCTTCGAGGGGCAGACCTACACCGCGCTCAAGACCCTCGCGCCCGACGACGTCGTCTACCTGGGTTCCTTCTCCAAGATCTTCGCCCCGGGTTACCGCGTGGGCTGGGCGGTGGCCCCGCCGGCCGTGCGGGAGAAGATGAAGCTGGCCTCCGAGGCGGCGATCCTGTGCCCGTCATCGGTGGGGCAGTTCTCGATCTCCATGTACCTGGACCAGTTCGACTGGAAGCAGCAGATCGTGGACTTCCGGGCCATGTACCAGGAGCGGCGCGACGCCATGGTCTCGGCACTGGAGGAGTTCCTGCCCATGTGCCACTGGAACGTGCCCGACGGTGGCTTCTACGTGTGGGTACGGCTTCCCGAGGGTCTCGACGCCAAGGACATGCTGCCGCGCGCGGTCACGAGCCTGGTCGCCTACGTCTCCGGGACGGCCTTCTACGCCGGCGGCAGGGCAGGGCAGGATCACCTGCGACTGTCGTTCTGCTACCCCGAGCCCGCCGAGATCCGTGAAGGGGTGCGCCGGCTCTCCGGCGTCGTGACCCGCGATCTCGAGCTGCTGAGCCTGTTCGGGCCCACCCACAGTCCCCATCCGTCCGAGGGCGTCCACGCGCCCGCACCCGACCAGATCTGAGGTTGACGATGAACCAGTCTCCACTCCGTATCGCTGTGCTCGCCGGCGGACTGAGCCATGAGCGCGACATCTCCTTGCGCTCGGGGCATCGTGTCTCCCAGGTACTCAAGCACCTCGGGCACACCGTCCTCGTCCTGGACATCGATGCACGCACCATTGGGTCGCTCAAGACCTTCGGGCCCGACGTCGTGTGGCCCTTGGTTCACGGCGGCCCCGGGGAGGACGGAGGACTTCAGAACGTCCTCATTTCCCTAGGACTGCCGTATGTCGGCACGCACTCTGACGGCTGCCAGCGGGCCTCATTCAAGCCGACCGCCAAGGCGAGTGTCCGCACCGGAGGAGTGATTACTCCTGATTCATTGACGCTTCCACAGTCCTATTTCAGTCAACTGGGGGCCCAGGAGGTTCTCACCGTCGTCGCGGGACATCTGGGACTTCCTGTCGTGGTGAAGCCGCATCAGGGAGGCTCCGGCCTTGGTGTCTCCTACGCATCGACGGCGGACGAACTGCGCTCCGCGATGGTGGCGTGCTTCGCCTACGACGAGCGCGCCCTCATTGAGCGCTACGTCGCCGGGACGGAGCTGGCGGTCTCCGTCGTCGACACGGGAGAGGGGCCACGTGCACTTCCCCCTGTTGAGGTCGTCACCGATGGGCAGTATGACTTCGATGCACGGTACAACCCGGGCCGTTCGGAGTACTTCGTGCCGGCTCGGCTGGATGAGGCGGTCATCGAGAAGGTGAAGAAGACGGCAATCGCGGTTCACACCACTCTTGGGCTGGGCAACCTCTCGCGCACCGACCTCATTCTCGATGACGAGGCGACTCCGTGGTTCATCGACGTCAACGTCATTCCGGGAATGACGGAGACCTCCCTGCTGCCCATTGCCGCAGAGGCCGAGGGCTCCTTGGACGACCTGTATGACGCGTTGGTGAGGAACCCGCTGGTTCATCCGTAACGCCGGCTCGGTTTCACGTGAAACGGTGGCTCCACTCCTATTGAGTGGAGCCACCACTGTATTCATTGAACATTTCTCAGGGCGTCAAACCGATATCACCATCGGCCCCTCCTTCTCGACGACGCTGCATCACGAGTAGCCGGAGGGACTGCGGTTTCACGTGAAACCGGATGTGGTGTGCGTGTGTCATCACCTGGCGAGACACGTCTGCCATACGGTCGTCTAGGCACGCTGCTCTCGGAACGAGGGCAGGGGCTAGCGCTACTCGGACCGGCCTCGATATCCCGTCAGAACGATCAGTGCTGGCACTGTAACGGGAGGGCAGAGCATCGGGACATTAGGAACCCTCAGCGTTTCACGTGAAACCTGCTTATGAGCTTCCCACTTCTCGTGCTGATGAGGGGGTTTACGGTTCCTTCGTTTGAGGAGGGGCGTGCTATGAACGCAAGGTGCTACCGCCCTCGTCGATGTGCTTCGAGTGCAACGCGCGGCGAACAACGCTGCCCGCCGCGCCACAGGCATGTATGGACGTTAATGCACAGACAGGGGTGCCGGCACATCAGAACATGGAGCATGCACGCTCAATACAGCGCGATCGTGTTTCACGTGAAACCTGCCGTCTGCCGCAGTCTCACTCGATTCCCGCCCATACGACGTCAGCTTCATGACGGAAGAGGGGTCGAGTGCCAACTGGTACGGTGGCCGTCTATCCGGGTACAACCCGGCTCAGCCTGATACCCGATGCTTCTCATCAGGAGCAGTCATCCCCGGAGTAGGGGTACTCCGAGCCAGCAAGCCTCGTGACTAAAAATCGGATTCGGATGGAACACGCTCATGCCATTCCGGTCCCGGCTCTGGCCCCGGAGCGCTCATCGCTGTGCCGATAGGGCGCATTGCTAGTGGTCGATGACAATTGCCGTCCTCTCTCTCCTGCCCTGATAGCGGATGGTCGAAGCAGGGACGACCCCTTCGAGCGCAGCTGGCGAAGGGTGTCGAGGACCCCGAAGGTTCCTGTGCCTAGCAATGAAGCCTGACGAACGAGCTCAGCTCCGATGGCCTCCGGCTCCTGAAGCGTCCACTCTGCTTCTCCCGCGCGTCCGGTCGATTGGCAAGCCCGCGGTACCTTTCGTAGTTCCCGGTCTTTCTGCATGCACTCCAGGCTGCCGCACTGAACCAGAACGCTCCGCGTACCGCCTAGCCTGCCGATCTCGTGGTTTCACGTGAAACCGCTACGAGCCATCGCCTTGGTACAACGAGAGCACAGGTACGACTTCGCTATGCCCGCTGCGCGGTCCTCTTCGTTCGCTGATACGGAAGCGGCGCATTCTCCATCCACGTGAAGGAGTAGAGCTCCCTGCTGCACGGCTCCGTGCCGAACACTGGCACTCGAAGCATGTCATCAAGTGCTTGACATACTTCTGTCCATCGCATCGGAGCACGAACGGGATCCCCACGTCGTACTCATCGCTTGGAGAGCCAGCGGTACCTCTCCCGGGGGAGGCCTGGGAAATCCCGTTCCGGCACGCCAGGATAGACCCTGCGTACATTGGCGTGCCGTCCACCGGCCGAATCAGTACGAGAACGGTCCTTCGGCAACTCGCCGCGGTTTCACGTGAAACCGGCTCACAGCCCCCAGGAAGTGCACCATACCTGCCCCTTCAGTCCGGCGGTGCACGTCGTGACTATCGGATTCGCTGTGCTTCCCCAATGCACGGCAACTCGATCAGCACCTGCCAAAGCAGATGTATCTTCCACACTCCTCCATCTCAGCACAATGCCTTCCATCCCATCGGACGCCACGTACTCGACGGCCGACCTTCAGTATCCACATAGCAGCGGCGTCTGGATCATCCTCACGTGCTACAGCACATGACGGGTCTACCTCCGGGAAGGAGAGTTCATCAGTCCATCAACGCCATCCGGCAACCTGAAGTGACGGCCTCAGTACTCGGTTCCGTCTGCAGAGTCCTGTGGAGCACTCCAGGCGGAAGCTTCGCCATTGGTTTCACGTGAAACCGGCCCCAGCCCCCGAGAAACGGCTGTCATGCCGCCCACTCCAGTCAGGCGGCGCACGTTGTCACGATCGAACTTGCCGTGCTTCTCTAACAGACGGCACGCGATTTGCCCCGCCCGAAGCAGATGCATCTGCGACGTTCTTCCGCTTAGCACTCCGTCGTATCCCGCCGAGCACGACGTATTCAACGGGAGTCCGCTGCCGGGCACTGGGAGGCGGCATCAGGTTGCTCCTCACGTGCGACGGCATACGCCCTACCTGCCTCCGAGGAGGGAGAGGGCATCACATCTCATCAGCAGCTTGAAGTCACGGCTTCTGCGCTCAATGACGTCTACAGACACTCACGGATCATGACCGTCGAAGGCTTCAGCGTTGGTTTCACGTGAAACCGACTCACAAACACGGCGCGGGCGTCATGGCAGCGCCGACGTCATTCCGCGGTCCGCTCTCCCAGGATAGGTAAGCACGGTGCTCCTCTTGGCCGTGCCCGGCACGCTCATGACGCCTGCGAGTAGTAGCCTCACCCATGCCTCAGCACTGAGCCACGATGCAGAACTCCGCCCTTGACGCCGCGCTTGGTGCGCCAACCGATGCGCTACAGAAGACGTGAGCATCACGAGCAGTCCTCACTGTTGGAATGCGAACCGATGCCTCCCCCGGGGAAGGGGCTGAGACGGCATCGCCGACCACTCATCGGCAACGTTCGCACGCACCACGTCCGCTAGAAGACCCTCAACGGAATCAACTCTCCATCGACACTCTTCTGGTTTCACGTGAAACCAGCGTTCACGAGGATTCGGTATGAGTTCCCCTGTGTACTTTCCTCCGCTGTTCGTGCCGACACACTGAGGTCAGCCTGGCCCTGCGGTCGTGCGTTCCACCAGGAAGCGGCCTTCTCCTGCCGCGGATCTGTCTGGCCAGGACAAGGCGATGGTGACCCGCAGAGCACCACCCCTACCCCACGGGGAGGGGAGACAACTCGACCCTCGGTTTCACGTGAAACCGCGGGAATCCCCAGTCTCCCCGCTACCGACGGAACCGACGTCCCGGAGCAATCAACGACGCATAGGTTCATGACAACGAACTCAGCATTTCAGGAGCCACCGCCCCCGTTCTTGAGCCGCTGGCGCGGCGAGCTTTGACCGTGTCTGCGTATCCATGCGAGAGACCCACGTCAGTTTCGAGCGCACCTAGCAACGACTCTGAAAAGGACGTACGCGTACAGCCTCATCCGCGTCATCGCCCATGCAACGCAACGCGGGAGGCGTCGTGACTCTGCTCTTTGCCATACACACTCCTCTATCGCCGCTTGAAAACCACATCGACCAGTACCGCTACACCTCGGTACGGTCGCGCGACATGCCTCTGGCGCCAGCGCGACAACCGCTTCCCGTGTTTCACGTGAAACAGAAGTCGTGTTCCAGCGACGCTCCATTCTCACCTGGGGAACGGCCGCACCTTCCCGTACCTGCCCCCAGACTTCTGCACTGAGGCGCGAGGCGGACGGTAAAAGCCGGTTCTAGAGCCTCTCCCCAGGTCCGCCCACTCCACGAGGATCGGGAGGCATTGGTCAGTGCTCATGCACTCATTCACGAATGCAGCAGGCACCATTCCCACCAGCGTCCCAGATGCCATGACCTCGAAACTCTCACACATCATGAAACGACAAACCACTCTCACCTCGGCCGGCTAAGCGTGCGTCGCTGTCGACGTGCCTCAGCATGACGGACAACTCGGTATCCACATGTTTCACGTGAATTCCCGGACTGGCGCAGTCCAACTCCGGCATCGTGGGTGACACCCTTAAGGTCACCCCCATCATTGGATCAGCAATGACCACGGTTGTGTTTCACGTGAAACACAGTAGAGAACCCCGTACCCCCGAGCCGAGTAGCCTCCCCGATCGGCAGAGACAACGGTGGGGCCGAGACACTCAGTGTCTCGGCCCCACCGTGAATCGCAGGATCAGAGCAGGCTACTCCTCGTCAAGAGACGTTCCCGGCGCCAGCGCATCGACCAGGCGGGCGAGGTCCTCATCACCCGCGAACTCAATGGTGATGCGCCCCTTCTTCGCTCCCCGTGTCACCTTCACGCGAGTGTCGAAGGCATCGGACAGCCGAGTCGAGAGCGCCGGGAGAGGGGTGCTTCGAGCGCGTAAGACCCTCGGCTGATCCGGTCCCGGCTCAGGTTCCTCATGAAGGGCCACGAGCTCCTCAGTGGCGCGCACTGACAGTCCCTCGGCAACCACACGCTGAGCAAGTCGTTCCATCTCCGCCGCATTGGGAAGACCCAGAAGTGCGCGGGCATGTCCTGCGGAAATGACATTCGCAGCAAGCCGGCGCTGCACCAACGGTGGCAGCTTCATGAGACGCAGCGTGTTGGAGATCTGGGAACGAGACCGGGCGATCCGCTCGGAGAGCTCCGCGTGAGTGCACTGGAAGTCCTCCAGCAACTGCTGGTAGGCCGCGGCCTCTTCCAGGGGATTGAGCTGGACGCGGTGCAGGTTCTCCAGCAGTGCGTCACGCAGCAGGTCGACGTCGTCGGTGTCCCGAACGACCGCCGGAATGGTCTCCAGTCCGGCCTCCTTGGAAGCGCGAAGACGCCGCTCACCCATAATGAGCTCATACCGAAGCTCCTCTCCCGGAGCAGTCGGCACCTGGCGCACCACGATCGGCTGCAGCAGACCCACTTCAGCAATCGAAGCCGCCAGCTCGGCGATGTCCTCTTCGTCGAAAACCTGACGGGGCTGACGGGGATTCGGGTGAATCAGCCCCACTGGAATCTCAGCGAAGCGAGCACCCGGAACGGGAACGAGGTCGTCCGCGCCTGTATCCGCCGTCTCCTCCTCAGCAACGGTCGCGTCCGACGCCTCAGTGCCAGCGTCAGATGAGACCGCCGCCAGGTCTTCCTCGGTCCTCTCCTCCTCGGCATCGGAGCTTCCGAGATCGGCAGCGACAGGCTGCTCCTCTGCCGTTTCACGTGAAACCTCGGGGACCACGGGCGTTTCGTCCGGCTGAGCAACAGACGTCGGCGCAATCTCCTCCTGGGGATCCTCGACCGTGGAGGCCTCATGCGAAGGCTTTTTCCACCGCGACAGACGCTTCCTTTGTCGCCTTCGTGGTCGCTCGCTTCGGCGCCGCCGACGACGTCCGCTTCGTGGCAGCAGCGGACGACTTCTTCGTGGACTTTCTCTCCGTCACCTGAGTAGCAGTCTCCGAGTCTGGCGTGGTTTCACGTGAAACCGGCTTCGTCTGCCTACTCTGCGCAGCGGTCTTTGAGGCAGCGGTCTTGGAAGCCGTCGTCGAACGAGTCGAACGGCTCTTGGAGCCACGCTTCCGCTGAGACGGAGCCAGGAGAGTAGCGGCCAGATCGCGAGTACTGCGCGCCTCGGCGGCCGGCTCAGGCTCCGGAGCGTCATGCGTGGCCTGGGACGCCGCATCCTCATCACGCGACTCGTCCTTCCGGGAGTCGGGGAAGAACACATCGGAAGGACGAGACGCAGCCGGTACCTTTTCCTTCTGCGCCTCGGGAATCAGCGCCTGCAGACCTCGTCCCAGTCCGCGCCGTTTCTGAGCCATCAGGCTTCCTCGCCTTCAATTCGGGGAGCGCCCCGCAGAGCGACCTCACGAGCCATTTTCTTGTACGCAATTGCGCCGGTGGACCGGGGATCCCAGAACACCACAGGAGCACCGAAGGAGGGGGCCTCGGCAACACGGATGGAACGTGGCACCTTGGTGTCCAGCGTCGCATCAGGGAAATAGGAACGAACTTCGGACTCCACCTCGCGCGCCAGGGTGGTGCGTCCGTCAAACATGGTGAGCACAATCATGGAGACTCCCAGTCCCGGATTGTGAATACGCGCGATCCTGTCAATGGAGCGCGTCAGCAGGGCGAGGCCTTCGAGAGCGTAGTACTCGGCCTGCATCGGAATAAGCACCTCGTCAGCAGCGACGAAGGCATTAATCGTCATAATACCGAGGCTCGGCGGGCAATCGATGATGACGTAGTCGAGGGGCTCCAGACCATCCGTTTCACGTGAAACCAGGTAGTCCACCAGGGCACGCCGCAGCCGCGACTCACGCTCGGCCGTGGAGATGAGCTCTATCTCAACCGCAGCCACGTCAATGGTCGCAGGTACGCACCACAGGGACTCGCAGAATCGCGTCTTGACGACGACATCCTTGATCGGCATGGCGTCGACGAGGACGTCGTAGATGGAGGCACTATCCTCATCATGCTCCACCCCCAGTGCCGTAGAGGCATTACCTTGAGAGTCGGCATCAATGAGCAGACGTGCAACCCGCCTTCAGCTAAAGCCGCTGCAAGATTCACCGCCGTCGATGTTTTTCCGACGCCGCCTTTCTGATTGGCGACTGCGATGACACGAGTCCGTTCGGGATGTGGGAACTCTCCACCCGCTACCTCGTCTAATGCGAGGTGCTCGGCCTGGAGCTGATCGAAGATAGACGATCCGGACAAACCTGCTTCTCCTCGGACGGTGACCCAACAGCCCGAGCCAGTCGGGCAGTTACGAGTCTACGCGAGCAGGTCGATCCTTACGCGTTACACCGAACGCGCGCCGTATCTCAACGGTTCTTCGGGCGGCGAATCTCAACGACAGCCGTCGTTTCCTCGCCGGCAGTGACAACCTCATGAACAACGGCAACTGATAACTTTGCCTTCTTAATGACATACTTGGCGTCGTCGACCTCATCCTGCGCCCTCATGCCCTTGAGGGCCAGCAGGGCACCCCCCGGTCGGAGCAAGGGCGCCGTCAGCCGCACGAGTTTGGACAGGTTCGCCACTGCGCGAGCCGTCACCACGTCATAGCGGTCCTTGACCTCCTCGGCCCGGGCCCGCCTGATAGTCACATTGTCCAGGTCGAGCTCCTCGACGACGTCGGAGAGCCACTGCGTACGCCGCTCCATCGTCTCAATGAGCGTGACGTCGAGGTCAGGGCGCAGCAGCGCGACGACGATGCCGGGGAAGCCGGCCCCGGATCCCACGTCGGCCACGCTTCCCCGGGCCGGCAGGAAGGGGACCACGGCCGCCGAGTTGACGATGTGCCGGGTCCACAGGCGGGGGAAGCTCGCGCGGCCCCACGAGACCGCGCAGCTCACCCTCCTCAGCGAGCATCTGCGCGAAGTGCTCCGCCGCGGAGAAGGAGACCCCGAAGATCTCCCGCATCTCCGCCGTCGGCTCCTCCACCTGGGCCCGCTGCTCCTCACTCATGGTCAGGCCTGCTCCGAAGCGGAGTCGTCAGCCGCGTCCTCAGCGTCATCGTCCACGCCCTCCTCGTCGGCGGGCAGGACCACGACGTAGCGGTGCGGCTCGGCGCCCTCAGACTCGGAGACCAGTCCGGCGGCGGCGACGACGTCGTGGCACACCTTGCGCTCGAAGGGGTTCATCGGCTCAAGACTGACGGCCTCTCCCGAGGTGAGGACCTTGGTGACCGCCTCCTGGGCCACCTTGGTCAGCTCGGTGCGTCGGTCCGCGCGGTAGCCGTTGATGTCGAGCATGAGCCGGGAGCGGTTACCGGTACGCGCCTGGACGGCGAGACGGGTCAGCTCCTGAACAGCCTCGAGAACCTCACCGTCGCGTCCAACGAGGTCGGCGAGCTCGCGCTCGTCACCCTCCTCGGAGGCGACCACGGCAATCGAGGCGCGCCCGTGATCGATGTCGATGTCGATGTCACCGCCCAGATCGGCGATGTCGAGAAGCTCCTCGAGGTAGTCGGCACCGATCTCGCCCTCCTCCTCGAGGCGCGAGACGGTGTTGCTCACGGGGCTGCTCGAGGCCTCCTCCGCTGTCTGCTGGGAGGAGTCGTTACTGTGCTGCTCACTCATCATGTCATCCGTATCTGTGCTGGGAACCGGGATATCTGGCCGCTGAACACGTCTCAGCGGTTGTGCTTCTTCTTGGCCTGGGCCTTGCGTCGAGCCGCCGCCTCGCGACGCTGGCGAGCTCGGCGCTCATAACGACGTCGAGCGATCTCCTCATCGCTGAGCCACCGTTCTTGGCCGACGTCGAGTCCTTGTCCTCATCGGCGTCCTCGAGCTGCTCGACATCGGAGTCGTCGACGAAGGCCTCACTGCGGGACTCGCCCTGACCGCCTGACTTCTTCTGCCGGTTCTTGCGCACCGGCTGCACCCGCTGGCCGCCGGTACGTCCCTCGGCCTCGGCCTTGGCGATCGCCTCGGCCCGTTCCTCCTCCTCCAGGGAGGGCAGGCCCTTGCGCGCCCGCTTGGCGTTGATCCGGGCGCGGTACTTCTTCTCCGCCTCGCTGCCGGGTGCGGGCATGTTGCGGATGGTGAAGAACTGCTGGCCCATGGTCCACAGGTTGGAGACGACCCAGTAGACGAGCACACCGATCTGGAAGTTGACGCCGGAGACGGCAAAGATCACCGGCATCACGTACAGCATCATCCGCTGGGAACGGATCATGGGGTTGTCGGAGTTGAGGGAGTCCGTCGACATGTTCTTCATCGACAGCTGCGCCATGGTGTACCACTGCGTCACCGACATGATGATGATCATGGCGACCGTGACGATCTTGACCTGCGTGTCGGAGCTGCCCAGGAAGGAGGAGGACAGACTGGCGCCGAAGACGCTGGAGGCCTGGACCTGTTCGGCCAGCTGCTGCGTGAGCGGACCGATCGAGGGACGTCCGTAGGTGCCACCGGCGACGGCGCCCAGGGAGGCCAGAACCCGGAACAGGGCGAAGAAGATGGGCATCTGCACCAGAATCGGCAGGCAGGAGGCCATGGGGTTGGTCCCGTGCTTGCGGTAGAGCGCCATCATCTCTTCGTTCATGCGCTGGCGCGACTCGGGATCCTTCTTGCCCTTGTACTTGGCCTGAAGGGCCTGCAGCTCGGGCTGGAGGAGCTGCATCCCGCGGGAGGCTCGTATCTGCTTGACGAACAGCGGCATGATGAGTAGCCGCACCACGATCGTCAGACCGATGATGGACAGCACCCAGGCAATACCCGGTCCGTCGGGGAACCCGATGAGGACCAGGGCCTTGTGGATCGTGACCATGACCCAGGCCACGGCCACCTTGAGGGGGGCCACAGCAACGTGTCCATCCGTACTCCTTGTATGAGGGTTCTCGTGCGAGAGGTATCAGTGTGGGCTCAGGGCTCGAGCCGGCGTCGTGTCCGCCGGTTCAGCGGGTTCGGTCAGGGGTCCTCGACCGTGAACCTCGGAACGTCACGGGGATGGTGGTATCGCCACTGCCCCCTGTCCGGGACATGATCGACTCCACCGCGGGTCAACGGGTTGCATCGCAGCAGACGCCACAGGGCCAGCAGCAGGCCCTTGATCGGACCGTGCACCTCCAGCGCCGCGACGGCGTAAGCCGAGCATGTGGGGTAGTAGCGACAGGAGGCCGGCAGGACCGGAGAGATGAAGCGCTGGTAGAAACGCACCGGAGCCACAAGGACTCGTGTCAACCATCTGCCCATCGCTGCACCCGCAACCGGCCGGCTCACCGCCGACGCCCTTCGGCCTGACGCTCCCGGCACCGGCTCAGCAGCCGGTCCAGGTCCCGTCCCAGGGTGCTGCTGTCGGCGCCGTCGGCACCTGCCAGTCCGCGTACGACGACGCGAGCGCCCGGTTCGAGGGAACCAACCCGCTGCGCCATGAGGGCTCGTACCCGGCGCTTGACGCGGTTGCGGCGAGTCGCCAACGGGACCTGCTTCTTGGGCACGACGACGCCGACGAGAGCCGGGGAGTCATCCCCTCTCCCGCCGGCGTGGTAGTGCACGACCAGCCTGCGGTTCCCGCAGCGCGTACCCCGACGAATCGCGGTAGTGAAGTCCTCACCCCGCGCTAATCGGTGCGCCGCGCCGAGCACCTCAGGCGGCGAGGCGAACGCGGCCCTTGCGGCGCCGCGAAGCGAGGACGGCGCGGCCTGCGCGGGTGGACATGCGCTTACGGAAGCCGTGCACCTTGGCACGACGACGGTTGTTCGGCTGGTAGGTCCGCTTGCTCACGGGCTTAACTCCTGCTTGAGGTGATCGGAACAGTGCATCGCGAGGTTCGCGGCACTGTCGCTCGTGCGGCTGCCCCATGGTTCGGGACCTGACTCCGCGCGAACGTCTGCAACAGCCTACGTTTGGCCCTCTTGCCGGTCAAACGAATGTGGCCGACTGTGACCACTGTGACCGGTGGCGTCATCCACACCCTCTCCACACTCCGTCCACAACCAGGGTCGTCCGTGTCCACGACTGTGGGAAGCCCTGCGTCCACACCCTTGCGGATATGTGGATAACTCCTGGACCTGCGCGTACCGACTCGAAAGTCCCGTCAATGACGACACATGTGTCATTCCGCGGGCTGACAGCACATGATCGGAGCCAGCCATGCCTAGTGTTTTCGGAGTTTATTCTGAACGTTATCTGTGAGTCATCGCTCGGTGTGTCCCCAGGTGTGGACAAGGCTGTGGAGAACCAGCATGATGGGACGCCCGGTCAAGCCCTTCCGGTTCGCCAGTTCCACACAACCCTGTCATCATCGACGCAGGGTCCCGACCCGCGTCGGTCGGGCTGCAGTCACCGGGTTCACCAACCATGCTGATCAGGAGTCCGTCGTGCCCGACGCCGCCAATACCAAATGGCTCTCAGCCCTTGAGGTGCTCTCCAGCTCCGGAGAACTGGGCCAGGGCAAGATGTCCATGATCCGCATGACCCACCTCATCGACGTCGACGGCACGCTCGTCCTCGTCGTCGGATCGGCCTTCGCCAAGGACATCGTCGAGCAGGCACGTGCCCCCATCAGCGCCGCCATCAGTCAGGTCTGGGGCCGCCCCATGCCCATGGAGGTCACGGTCGACACCTCCTCGGAGGCCTCGCGGGCACCCATGCCCCCGGTGGCCCCCGAACCGGTCAACCTGACGACCGTCGCCCCCGCACCGGCATCCTCCCCATCCCCCTCCGTCCCACCCCAGCCGTCGGGGCCCTCCACCGCATCGGCTGTGTCCGCCGCGCCCGCCGTACCAATGGTGCCCACCTACGGTGAGCAGCTCGCCGAGCCCTCGCCCTACTCGGCGAGCGCAGCCTCACCGATGCCTCACGCCCAGGCCTCCGCGTCCTCAGCACCGTCGACGATGTCGGGGTCCCTTCCCGGCAGGTCGGGACTTCCCGGCACCTACAGCCCCAGGGAGCACCGGCCCCCAGAACCCCACCGGGCTGCTGACCCCCACGGCGGCCCACGACGTCTCCCAGCTCAATCCGAGATACACCTTCGACACCTACGTCACCGGATCCTCCAACCGCTTCGCCCACGCCACCGCACTGGCCGTGGCCGAGGCCCCGGCCCGCGCCTACAACCCCCTGTTCATCTACGGCGGCTCCGGCCTGGGCAAGACGCACCTCCTGCACGCCATCGGCCACTACGCCCAGACCCTCAACCCGGGGATCCGCGTCAAGTACGTCAACTCTGAGGTCTTCGTCTCCGATTTCATCGCCTGCGTGCGCGACGGCAACCAGGACGACGGCCGCATGGAGGGCTTCAAGCGCCGCTACCGCGAGGTCGACATCCTCCTGGTCGATGACATCCAGTTCCTCCAGGGCAAGGAGTCGACCCTCGAGGAGTTCTTCCACACCTTCAACTCCCTGCACTCCTCGGGCAAGCAGGTGGTCCTCACCTCCGACCAGCCCCCCAAGGCCCTCGGTGGGCTCGACGAGCGCCTGCGCTCCCGCTTCGAGTGGGGCCTGCTGGCTGACGTCCAGCCCCCGGACCTGGAGACCCGCATCGCGATCCTCTCCCGCAAGGGCACCGCCGAGGGCCTCGACCTGCCCTTCGACGTCCTGGAGTACATCGCCTCGCGCATCACCACCAATATCCGCGAGCTCGAGGGCGCCCTCATCCGGGTGACGGCCTTCGCCTCCCTCAATAAGCAGCCCGTCGACCAGACCCTGGCCGAGATGGTCCTTAAGGACATCATCTCCGACCCCGAGGGCCAGGAGATCACGACCTCCCTCATCATGGCCCAGACCGCCGACTACTTCGGCATCACCATCGATGACCTGTGCTCGGCCAACCGCTCCCGCACCATGGTCTCGGCCCGCCACATCGCCATGTACCTGTGCCGTGAGCTCACCGACCTCTCCCTGCCCAAGATCGGGCGGGAGTTCGGCGGGCGCGACCACACCACCGTCATGAGCGCCGACAAGAAGATCCGCACCCTCATGGCCGAGCGGCGCTCCACCTTCAACCAGGTCACCGAGCTGACCAGCCGCATCAAGCAGGCCGCCCAGTCACCCTCCTGAGCCGACGACGGGACGCATCATTCACACGATTGACAGATGTGGTCCGGTGAAGGTGCTCGAAGGCGTGGACGGGACTGGCGGGAGCGCCGCGAGGAACGAGCGGCGCGGATGGTTGCCAAGAGTGCCTTCACCAGACCACGTCAACCGCAGCTGTGGACGGTGCTGAGGAGGGCACGTGGAGGAGGAGCGTGTCGCTGTGGAGGTGCAGCACCCTGACTGTGGAATGACAGGGATGTCATTCGCTCTCTCCACCGAGACGATACCTGACTCACCAGAACCACCCACGTGTCATTCCCCAGCGCTACTGGCGTCATGACGGCGGAAAATCCTGTTATCCCCAGCATCCACACGTGCTACTACCCCTACAGATCTAGATAACAAGAAATCGCGAAGCACGATCGGCCAACGAGACCGGACCAGGCCCCGGGCACTTGTCATTCGGAAAGGCTCATGGGATGAGCATGGGTGATCGCTGGTGACAGGGTGACTCCCACGGACTAGCGTCTACACTCTCGACCCAGGACTGCGTACCCAGCGACGCCGTTCCCATGACGACTGTCCGCCGGCGACCTGCCGGCACCACGTATTTTTCTCGGCTCAGTAGTGCCACGACGCCTACCGGCCGACCGACCACGATTGACGGAGGCACCTACCGTGAAGCTCAGGGTTGACCGAGACATCCTCGCTGAAGCCGTCACCTGGACTGCACGATCCGTGCCCGCCCGCCCGCCGGTACCCGTGCTCGCCGGCGTCAGGCTGGAGGCCAAGGGCTCCAGCCTCGTCCTGGCCTCCTTCGACTACGAGGTCTCCGCCCACTGCGAGGTGGCCGCCGACGTCGAGGAGGACGGCGTCGTCCTCGTCTCCGGACGCCTCCTGGCCGATATCGCCAAGGCACTGCCGAACAAGCCCGTCGACCTGGAGGTCGATGGCAACAAGGTCGCCGTCTCCTGCGGGTCGGCCCGCTTCTCCCTGGCGGCCATGGCCGCCGACGACTACCCCGGCACTGCCGGTCATGCCCGCCGTCGCCGGCACGATCGACGCCCACGACCTGGCCCGCGCCGTCGGACAGGTCTCCATCGCCGCCTCCCGCGACGACACCCTGCCGCTGCTCACCAGTGTCCAGATCGAGGTCGAGGGTAGCTCGCTGGTTCTCATGGCCACCGACCGCTACCGCCTGGCCATGCGGGAGCTGACCTGGTCGCCGTCCAACACCGAGCTGTCCACCACGGCCCTGCTCAAGGCCCGCACCCTCTCCGACGTCGCCAAGTCCCTGACCTCTTCCGGAGACGTGACCGTGGCCCTCAGCAGCGAGTCGGCCGCCTCCAGCCTCATCGGCTTCGAGGCCGGCGGCCGGCGCACCACCTCCCTGCTCACCGACGGCGACTACCCGCCGGTGCGCCGCCTCTTCCCGGAGTCCACCTCGATCCACGCCACCGTGGGCACCGACGAGCTCATGGCCGCCGTGCGCCGCGTCAGCCTCGTCGCGGACCGCTCCACCCCCATCCACATGTCCTTCACCCAGGGCAACCTGGAGCTCGACGCCGGACAGGGCGACGACGCCCAGGCCACCGAGCAGCTTGTCGCCCACCTCGAGGGCGACGACATCTCCACCGCCTTCAACCCCGGCTACCTCCTCGACGGACTGGGCGCCCTCAACCAGCCCTACGTCCGCCTCGACTTCACCCATGCCTCGAAGCCCGCGGTGCTCACCGGCATGGACTCCATCGGGGGCACCGAGGACTCCTCCTTCCGCTACCTGCTCATGCCGATCCGCTTCGGGGCCTGAGACCCGACGGGGCATGTACGTCTCTGACCTCTCCCTGGACGACTTCCGCTCCTACCGCAGCCTGGTGCTGTCCCTGGAGCCGGGCCCCAGCGCCTTCGTCGGCTCCAACGGGCAGGGCAAGACCAACCTGGTCGAGGCCATCGTCTATCTGGCGACCCTCTCCTCCCACCGGATCGGCGCGGACACCGCCCTCGTCCGGCGGGCGGCACCGGGGCAGGCTCAGCCGGCCGGCGCCGTCGTGCGCGCCCGGGTCGTCCACGGGGAAAGGCCCAGCGTCCTGGAGATCGAGATCATCGCCGGCAAGGCGAACCGGGCCCGCCTCAACCGGGGCGGCTGCCGGCCCCGAGACCTGCTCGGGGTGCTGCGCGCGGTCGTCTTCGCCCCCGAGGATCTCTCCCTGGTGCGCGCCGAGCCCGGGGTCCGTCGGGGCTTCCTCGACGACCTGGCGGTCACGCTGCGCCCGGGCCTGGCCGGGGTGCGCGCCGAGCACGACAAGATCCTCGCCCAGCGCGCCAGCCTCCTGAAGTCCGCGCGTGCGGCCCGCTTCCTCGACTTCCTCCATGCTCTCCACCCTGGAAGTCTGGGACGCCCAGCTCGCCGCGGCGGCCGCCCGGCTCATCGCCGCCCGGGTCGACGTCGTGCGGCGTCTGCGCCCCTGGGTGGCCTCCGCCTACGAGACCGTCTCCGGGACCTCCGGGCAGCGTTCCCGCGCCCAGATCGCCTATCGCTCCAGCCTGCTGACCCATGAGGGACACCCGGAGCCCGACCCCCATGACGAGACGGCCTGGCTCGCCGGCGAGGAGACGCTCCTCGATGAGACCGCCCTGGCCGCGCGCCTGGAGAGCGCCATGGGTGAGCTCCACGCCCGCGAGATCGACCGCGGCGCCAACCTCGTCGGGGCGCACCGCGACGACCTGAGCCTGTTCCTCACCGGTCTGCCCGCCCGCGGATTCGCCTCCCACGGCGAGCAGTGGTCCTTGGCCCTCGCGCTGCGCCTGGCCTCCTACGACATGCTGCGCACCGACGTCGACGCCTATGGCGGGGACGGCGAGCCGGTCCTCATCCTCGACGACGTCTTCGCCTCCCTCGACGAGCAGCGCCGCCGCGCCCTGGCCCAGATGGTCGCCGGCGCCCAGCAGGTCCTGCTGACCGCCGCCGTCGACGACGACGTCCCCGCCGAGCTCTCCGGCGCCCGGTATCGCGTGGCCGACGGTGAGGTCACCCGTGGCTGAGCCCTCCGCGCCCACCGGCGACGGCCCGCTGCCCGACGTCCTGGCGCAGCGGGCCCTGACCCGCCAGCGCGCCCAGGCCTGGGAGAAGGGCGACAGCCGCATCCCCGTCCGCCGGCTGCGCGAGCCGGCCGGCGGGTCCGGGTGCAAGGACGCGCAGCCGGCAGCGCCCTGGGACCAGCGCCGCGAGCTGGCCCGGGCCCTGGGGCAGAACCCCGACGACCCGGCCGACCGCGGCCCCGGACTGGCGCGGGGACGCGACCGGCCCGGCCCCACCCCTTCGACCCCCGCACCGGGCGGCGCGAGCTGCGCCGCATGGTGGCCGACAACGGCTGGGCCGGAAAGCTCGCGGTGGCCGGCGTCGTCGCCCGGTGGCGGGCCATCGTGGGCGATCAGGTCGCCGAGCACTGCACCATCGAGTCCTTCGACGCCGGGCGCATCACCCTGCGTGCCTCGTCCTCGAGCTGGGCCCAGCAGCTCCGGCTCCTCCAGCCCACCATCGAGGCCAGGATCGTCGAGGCCCTGCGCTCGGGGCCCGGCGGCCGCCAGGCCGGAGGGATCAGCACTGGCGACGGGGTGGAGCTGCGGATCCTGGGGCCGGCCGGCCCGACCTGGAAGCGCCGCGGAGTCGGCCTGCGCGGCACCCGTGGTCCGCGCGATACTACGGATAGTGGCAGCGCAGGTATCATTGGCAACGTGCCGGCCGCAGCCGTCGGCGTGGGAAAGACACGGTTCGGGCGCCAGGAATCGGGCGGCGCGCCGATCTACGCGGGACAGAGGTGACCACGGGCACGCCCCCAGCTGCTCACGGTGCCGCGGTTCACGGGCCCATCTACGCTAGAATGCGGTGAAACCGCCCAAGGTGCGCCCAGGACCGTCCTGATGTACCCACCTACGTGTGCGCACGATCCTCCTCAGGATCGTCGTGTGAAGGGGCCGGACGGAGACATCGGACCACTGAGGTCCCGATGCGCACAGATTGAGGAGCAACTGACACGTGTCTGACCAGGACGCCACTGTGAATCACGATTACGGAGCCTCGGACATCACCGTCCTCGAAGGGCTCGAAGCGGTCCGGAAGCGCCCCGGCATGTACATCGGTTCCACCGGTGAGCGGGGTCTGCACCACCTCGTCTACGAGGTCGTCGACAACTCCGTCGACGAGGCCCTGGCCGGCTACTGCGACCACATCGAGGTCACCATCCTGGCCGACGGCGGTGTGCGCGTCAGCGACAACGGCCGCGGCATCCCGGTCGACGAGCACCCCACCGAGCACAAGCCCACCGTCGAGGTCGTCATGACGATCCTGCACGCCGGAGGCAAGTTCGGGGGCGGCGGCTATGCCGTCTCCGGCGGTCTGCACGGCGTGGGCATCTCCGTGGTCAACGCCCTGTCCACCCGGGTGGACACTGAGGTCCGCCGGCAGGGCTTCGTGTGGCGCATGTCCTTCGCCGACGGCGGGCGCCCCATCACCGAGCTCGTCAAGGGCGAGGCCACCGACTCCACCGGCACCACCCAGACCTTCTACCCGGACCCGACCATCTTCGAGACGGTCGATTTCGACTACGAGACGCTGCGCCGTCGCTTCCAGCAGATGGCCTTCCTCAACAAGGGCCTGCGCATCACCCTGACCGACGAGCGCCTCGGCGTTCAGGACGCCGGCGACGAGATCGCCGGGGACGACTCCGCCCCCGACGCCCCCGAGGTCGGCTTCCGCACCGACTCTACTGCTATGAGCACGGCCTGCGCGACTACGTCGCCTTCCTCAACAAGTCCAAGAAGGCCGAACTCATCCACCCCGAGATCATCGACTTTGAGGCCGAGCAGTCCCTGGGCGAGAACCACTCCATCAGCCTGGAGATCGCCATGCAGTGGACCAGCGCCTACTCCGAGTCGGTCCACACCTACGCCAACACGATCAACACCACCGAAGGCGGCACCCACGAGGAGGGTTTCCGCACGGCCCTGACCACCCTTGTCAACAAGTACGCCCGGGACAAGGGCCTGCTCAAGGAGCGCGACGACAACCTCACCGGTGATGACATCCGTGAGGGGTTGACCGCTGTCATCTCCGTCAAGCTCTCCGAGCCGCAGTTCGAGGGCCAGACCAAGACCAAGCTCGGCAACACCGAGGCACGCACCTTCGTCCAGCAGACGGTCTACGCCCAGCTCGGCGACTGGCTGGACTCCCACCCCGGTGACGCCCGCGCCATCATCACCAAGGCCTCCCAGGCCGCCGCCGCGCGCCTGGCCGCCCGCAAGGCCCGCGAGGCCACCCGCCGCAAGGGCGTCCTGGAGTCGGCCTCCATGCCCGGCAAGCTGCGCGACTGCTCCTCGAAGAACGCCGCGGACTCCGAGATCTTCATCGTCGAGGGAGACTCCGCCGGTGGCTCCGCCGTCGGTGGCCGCGACCCCGAGCACCAGGCGATCATGCCGATCCGCGGCAAGATCCTCAACGTGGAGAAGGCGCGCCTGGACCGGGCCTGTCCTCCGACACGATCCGCAGCCTCATCACCGCCTTCGGCACCGGAATCGGCGAGGACTTCGACATCGCCAAGCTGCGCTACGGCAAGATCGTCATCATGGCTGACGCCGACGTCGACGGCCAGCACATCGCCACCCTCCTGCTGACCCTCCTGTTCCGCTACATGCGGCCCCTCATCGAGCACGGCCACACCTACATCGCCATGCCGCCGCTCTACCGGCTCAAGTGGTCCAACGCCGAGCACGAGTTCGCCTACTCCGACGCCGAGCGCGACAAGCTCCTGGCCGCCGGACAGGAGAAGGGTCGCCGCCTGCCCAAGGACGGCGGGATCCAGCGCTACAAGGGTCTGGGCGAGATGAACGACCACGAGCTGTGGGAGACGACCATGGACCCCACCACCCGGATCCTCAAGCAGGTCACGCTCGATGAGGCGGCCGACGCCGACGAGACCTTCGCGATCCTCATGGGCGACGACGTCGAGCAGCGGCGCTCCTTCATCCAGCGCAACGCCTCCGACGTCCGCTTCCTGGACATCTGAGCGGCACCGAGCCACACGTGAAGCGCCGGCCCGCTGCCGGCGACCTCCTCTGAACACGAAGGAATCCTGTGAGCGACGAAGTTGAAGAGATCATCGGCGACGAGGGAGCGACGAACGCACCCGCCCCCGAGCGCATCCAGCCGGTCGACCTCCAGATGGAGATGCAACGCTCCTACCTCGACTACGCGATGAGCGTCATCGTGGGCCGGGCCCTGCCCGACGTGCGTGACGGGCTCAAGCCGGTCCACCGCCGCGTCCTGTACGCCATGTACGACGGCGGCTACCGCCCCACCGCCTCCTTCTCCAAGTCCTCGCGCATCGTCGGCGACGTCATGGGGACCTACCACCCCCACGGCGACAGCGCCATCTACGACGCCCTGGCCCGCCTGGTCCAGTGGTGGTCGCTGCGCTACCCGCTGGTGGCCGGCCAGGGGAACTTCGGCACCCCCGGCAACCTGGGGCCCGCCGCCCCCGGTACACCGAGTGCAAGATGGCGCCCCTGGCCATGGAAATGCTCCGGGACATCGACGAGGACAGCGTCGACTTCCAGGACAACTACGACGGACGCAACCAGGAGCCGGTCATCCTGCCGTCGAGGTTCCCCAACCTCCTGGTCAACGGCTCCGAGGGCATCGCCGTCGGCATGGCCACCCGCATCCCGCCGCACAACCTGCGCGAAGTCGCCCGCGGAGCCCAGTGGTACCTCGAGCACCCCGACGCCTCGCGCGAGGAGCTGCTCGACGCCCTCATCGAGCGGATCCCCGGACCCGACTTCCCCACCGGCGCCACCATCCTGGGCCGGCGGGGCATCGAGGACGCCTACCGCACCGGCCGCGGCTCCATCACCCAGCGGGCCGTGGTCAACGTCGAGGAGATCCAGGGCCGCCAGTGCCTGGTGGTCACCGAGCTGCCCTACCAGGTCAACCCCGACAACCTGGCCGACAAGATCGCCCAGCTCGTGCGCGACGGCCAGGTCACCGGCATCGCCGACATCCGTGACGAGACCTCCGGGCGCACCGGTCAGCGACTGGTCATCGTCCTCAAGCGCGACGCCGTCGCCAAGGTGGTTCTCAACAACCTCTACAAGCGCACCCAGCTCCAGGACAACTTCCCGGCCAACATGCTCGCCCTGGTCGACGGGGTGCCGCGCACCCTGAGCCTGGACGGCTTCGTGCGTCACTGGGTCGCCCACCAGATCGACGTCATCGTGCGCCGCTCCCGCTTCCGCCTGCGCAAGGCCGAGGAGCGCCTCCACATCCTCGAGGGCATGCTCAAGGCCATTGACGCCCTCGATGCCGTCATCGCCCTCATCCGGCGCTCGCCCACCACCGAGGAGGCCCGCACCGGCCTCATGGGGCTGCTGGACGTCGACGAGGCCCAGGCCGAGGCCATCCTCTCCCTCCAGCTGCGCCGTCTGGCCGCCCTGGAGCGGCTCAAGATCCAGGAGGAGTCCGAGGAGCTGCGCGCCCGGGTCAAGGACCTGCGCGAGATCATCGCCTCCCCGGAGCGCCAGCGAGGCATCGTCTCCGACGAGCTGGCCGAGATCGTCGAGAAGTACGGCGACGAGCGCCGCACTCGGATCGTGCCCTTCGACGGCGAGATGAGCATGGAGGACCTCATCCCCGAGGAGGACGTGGTCGTCACCATCACCCGCTCCGGCTACGCCAAGCGCACCCGCACCGACTCCTACCGCTCCCAGCACCGCGGCGGCAAGGGCATCCGCGGGGCCACGCTGCGCGAGGACGACGTCGTCGACCACTTCTTCGTCACCACGACGCACCGCTGGCTGCTGTTCTTCACCAACTACGGCCGCGTCTACCGCGCCAAGGGCTACGAGCTGCCCGAGGGCGGGCGCGACTCCAAGGGCCAGCACGTGGCCAACCTCCTGGCCTTCCAGCCCGGCGAGGAGATCGCCCAGGTCATGGAGCTGCAGGACTACGACCAGGCCGACTACCTGGTCCTGGCCACTCGCCGCGGCCTGGTGAAGAAGACCCGCCTGAGCGAGTACAACTCCAACCGCTCCGGCGGCGTCATCGCCATCAACCTGCGCCAGGACGAGGAGGGCAACTACGACGAGCTCGTCTCCGCCCGCCTCCTGAGCACCGGACAGGACCTCCTGCTGGTCTCCCGCGCCGGCCAGTCGCTGCGCTTCCACGCCGACGACGACACCCTGCGGCCCACGGGCCGGGCCACCAGCGGTGTCACCGGCATGCGCTTCCGCGAGGACGACTACCTGCTGGCCATGGACGTCGTCGACCCCTCCTGGCAGGACGCGGACTTGTTCGTCGTCACCGAGGGCGGCTACGCCAAGCGCACCAACGTCGTCGACTACCCCGTCAAGGGCCGTGGCGGCCTGGGCGTCAAGGTCGCCAACCTCGTCGAGGCCCGAGGCAACCTCGTGGGTGCCCTGGTGACCGACTCCGGGGACGAGGTCCTGTGCATCATGGCCTCGGGCAAGGTGGTTCGCTCCGCCGTCGTCGAGGTCTCGCGGACCGGTCGGACCACGCAGGGCGTGACTTTCGCCAAGCCTGACGCCGGAGACCGCATCATCGCGGTGGCCCGTAGCACTGAACGGGACATGGAGGAGGCGGTCGATGCCGCCGATAGCGCCCCGAGTGCCGACTCTGCGGACTCCACCGACCAGGCCCAGGCTCTCCAGGCCCCGGAAGGTGACACTGGCGACTCTCCTGCGGACTCAGTGGCGGACACGGTAGCGTTGGAAGACAACGAGAGTGAGGTCGAAGCATGAGCCAGCCGGTTTCCATGTCCCCTGATGGTGGGCAGTCCGCAGGTGCCGCATCCATTGTGGGTGGCGCGGATGCCTCCGGCAGCGCGTCGGGCAGCAAGAGCAAGAAGAGCAAGAAGACCATCGCCGGGCCGCGCCGCGTGCGTCTGGCCTGACCCGGGTCGACCCCTGGTCAGTGATGAAGGCGAGCTTCCTGCTCAGCTTCGCCGCGGGCATCATGCTCATCGTCGCCACGGCGGTCGTGTGGTTCATGCTTGACGCCATGCATGTGTTCTCCACCATCGAGGAGCTTGTCAAGACGGTCGCCGGTGAGCGCTCCAACACCTTCTCCGCGATCGTGGCCTACCTCGAGCTGCCGCGTGCTCTGGCCGTCTCCACGATTGTCGCCGTGGTGGATATCGTGCTGGTGACCGCCCTGACTACGCTGGGCGCCTTTCTCTACAACATCACCGCCACCCTCGTCGGTGGGATCCATCTCACGCTTGCGGACGAGTGATCGGATTTGGTCTGCGATAGCCGGACAGGTTAATCTTCTCCGGTCGCAAGGGCCTATAGCTCAGTTGGTTAGAGCGCATCCCTGATAAGGATGAGGTCGCTGGTTCGAGTCCAGCTAGGCCCACCGTCCGCGGTGAGACGATGAGGAGGTTTCATGAGGAACCGTGCAGTCGTATCAGCCGCGGTCTTTTCGTTCCTGGCCGCTGCGGGTTATGCCGCGTGGCTCAGGTTCGAGGCGGCCCGTATGGAGCGGGCCGCGTGGGCCGAGGTCACCGACCCCGTTGACTAGCAGCTGACGGAACCGGTGAGCATCCTCCCTAAGGGGCCATGGCGCAATTGGTAGCGCACCTGCTTTGCAAGCAGGGGGTTACGGGTTCGAGTCCCGTTGGCTCCACCACTGTTTCTTATACTCCTTGATCCCTGAGATGGGCCGTGGTGGTCCGCCTCGGGGATTTTTCATCCGGTATTGTCTATATTGGAGGTGACTGTGATGGATCCTGTGTCACTGGCGACCGGAGGGCTGTTCTTACCTGGGCTCAGCGGTCCTGGCCCGGCGCTACACCCCGGGAGTGGTGACGGCGCTGCCGTTCGTCCTGCCCTTCTGGATCTTCGCGAAGCGGACGCTGCGAGCTCATGGGGTCGAGGTGCGCCCCCACCGGTGGGTGATCCCCGCCTTCCCGGTCATCGCCGGCACGGCCCTGGGCAGTGCGTACCTGATGACAACAGGGAGGTCGGGAGGACATCGTCGGGAAGTCAAGCGACCTTGACTTGATGACAGGGTGACCCTATCATTCGTGTTGTGGTCAGGGTTGATCCGGTCGATCGCCGGCAACTGATCCGTTTCATTGTCTCCATGGACGGAAGGCAGCCATGACTATCGAGCGTAAGGTAGGTACTGCCTACTCCATCCGATTCACTGTCGGCGCCGTTCTCTACTCCGTCGGAGTTCTGGTCGGCCTGAGATGGGCGCGATCCATGGAAGGCGACCCATGGCGATTCGCCTTCGCACTGCTTCCCATGCTTGGTGTCTCATATGCGCGTGGGCGATGATGCGCTTAGTGCGCGAGGCGGATGAGATGCAGGCGCGCAAGGTGATGGAAGCGCTTGTTATTTCCGCAGCGGGGACAGTCATCGCGTCGATCGCCTACAGCTTGTTGGAGGAGGTGGGGGCTCCTCGAGTCAGTCTCATCTGGGTCGGCGGTGCGTGGGCTCTGTTCTTCGGTGTCGGGATGCTGTGGTCCTCCTGGCGGTACCGGTGAGGAACGATCTCAAGGTGCTGCGCGCCCAGCGCAGCTGGACTCAGGCTCGGCTCGCCGAGGAGCTGGGTGTCTCCCGCCAGACGGTCAATGCCCTGGAGGCCGGGCGCTATGACCCCTCCCTGCCCCTGGCCTTCACCATCGCTCGCGTCTTCGGCCTGACCATCGAGGAGATCTTCTTCCCCGATGACGAGGCCTCCTAGGATGAACGCCATGAGCCGCACCGTTGACATTCCGCCCCCGAGGCGAGGACGTCGCGAACTCGTCGAGGACACCGAGGTGCGGCTCGGCCTACACATCAAGTCCGCCGAGCAAGCCATGATGGCCGCCAAGACCGAGGCCCTCAGGAGCTTCGGTCTCACCGTGGCCCAGTACGCGGCCATGCTCTCCCTGTACTACGTGCCCGAGCAGTCCTCGGCCCAGCTGGCCAGGGCCGCCGCGGTCACTCCGCAGACGATGGCCACTGTCATCGCCAAACTGGAGCAGAAACGACTCGTCACCCGTCACCCCTCCTCCGACCACGCCAAGGTCCTCATCGCCTCACTCACGACCGAGGGTGAGGCCCTGCTACTGCGCGCCGACAAGGTTGCACGCCGCATCGAGCAGCGTATGGCCGAGTCCTTCACCGCCAAGGAGCGTCAGCAGCTCACCGAGATGCTCGGGCGCGTCACCTCCCTCCTGCGCGACAACCTCATCGCTGAGTAGCGGCCGAGACATCGACGATCAAGGCGTTCACGGACCTACGATCACCACTGGCTCAGCGAATCGCAACGAGGCTGCTCCGTGTCGTGTATCAGGTATCTGATACTGTGTCGGCGACTGATACAGGAAGGTGTTGCTCATGAAGGCCATGCAGATCGTCAGCTTCGATGGTCCGGCGTCCGGGTTGCGGTACCAGGAGGCTCCGACCCCTGAGCCCGGACCGGGCGAGATCGCCGTGGATGTGGACCATGCCGGCGTCGGCTACGTCGAGGCGCTCTTCACCGAGGGCCTCGTGCCCATCGACCTGCCCTGGACTCCCGGGCTGGAGGTGAGCGGCCGGGTCCGCGCCCTCGGCGACGGGGTGGATGACTACCGGGTTGGGGACGCCGTGGTCGCCCTGACCATCACCGGAGGTGGCGGCTACGGGCAGGTCGCCGTGGCCCCCGCGGAGCTCGTCGTACCGCTCCCCGCGGGACTCGATCCGATCCTGGCCGCCGCAGTTCCGGCCAACTCGACGACGGCGCTCGTCGCCCTGGAGGAGATCGCCCACCTGCGCCGCGGCGAGAGCGTGCTGGTCCACGCCGCCGCCGGCGGCCTCGGATCGCAGATGGGTCAGGTGGCCCGACTGCTTGGCGCGGGTCGCGTCGTCGGCGTCACCCGCAGCGAGGCCAAGCGCCAGAGATCCTGGACCTGGGCTATGACGAGGCCTGGTTGACCGAGGACCTCTCCGAGGCCGACCCCGCCCAGTTCGATGTCGTCGCCGACCCGGTGGCCGGCCCGGCCAGGCTGCGCAGCCTCGACCTGCTGCGTACGGGAGGACGGCTCCTCGCGCTGGGGGACGCCTCCCAGGCGGAGGACCAGCAGGTGAGCACCACGTCGCTGTGGCTGCGGGGCATTGGCGTGATCGGCTTTAACCTCGGGGCCTTCAGCCAGGCGAACCCGGCGCTCGTCGGAGGCCACCTGAGGCGCGCGGTGGAGCTTGTGGCCTCCGGAGAGCTCCAGGTCCACGTCACCGACCGCCTCCCGATCCAGGAGGCCGCTCAGGCCGTTACCGCGGTGCGCGCGGGAACCACCACCGGCAAGATCGTTCTGACCCACTCGCAGGATTGACGACCCGTCCAGGTTCGCAAGAATCGTCAGTGAGCTCAGGGCGCCGTAAGAGCATCATGGTGCGCATGAGAGAAACGATCGGCTCCTTCGATGTTGTTGGCTGCCTCTTCGGACATCGAACCGAGGGGCGGCCCGAACCATTCCTCCTCACTGGCGGGCCGCTGCTGACGCCGGGCTCCTCGCACCCGAGAAGCCCGGCGTCGGCCCCGGCATCTATGCGGTCTACACCGACTACGAGACTCCCGGTGACGATGTCGACGGTGTCTACACCCTCGTCATCGGTAGGCGCATCGAGGGCGGAGGTCCGGTTCCCCCTGGCCAGGTGACTGTGACGATCCCGAACTCCACTCGCGACATCGTCACGCTGGCCGATGCTCGGCCGGAGAGTGTCTATGACGCGTGGGTGGATGTCTGGGCCCGCAAGGACCTGACCCGTGATTATCGTGCCGACTACGAGTACTACGCTCCGGACGGCTCGATCCACCTCTCCATTGGGGTCCTTTCGGACACATGAGGGCCGAGCAGTACCAACGCCAACTCGACGTTGTCACCGACTACATCTACACGCATCTTGACGACGACCTCAGCCTGGATACCCTCGCTCACGTCTCCGGGTTCTCCCGCTATCACTGGCACCGCATCTACCGGGCGGTGCGCGGGGAGACGGCCGCTCAGACCGTACGCCGTCTCCGTCTGGAGCGGGCTGCCGCCATGCTCACAGAGACCTCGTGGCCGGTGGAACGGATTGCCTGGAAAGCCGGGTTCACTGGCACCGAAGTGTTCAGTCGAGCCTTTCTCCGCGCATATAGACGACTCCCAGCCGATTCCGCATCGGTGGACGCTCGGCGTCGGTCGACTCACCGGTGACGAGTTGTGGTTCAGGATCGACGTCGTCGGTGAGTCAGGACCCGGGGTGGGCGGTTCGTGTGGAGACTCGCCGCGGCTATCGACTTGCCGTATCCGAGCACCGTGGTTCCTATATGGATATCGGCCGGGCCTTCAGCCGAGTCAGAGACCGTGTGGGCTCCGGGAGTCTGATGGTTGCCATCTATGAGGACGATCCCGACGCCGTTCCTCCGGCTGATCTGCGCTCGGCGGCTGGAACCGTCGTCGACCCCGGTATGAAGATTCCCCACGGCCTTGCTGAGAGGATGGTGCCGGTCGGCCGGTACGCGATCATGCGTTACATCGGCCCGTACTCGTCGATGCATGCCGCCTACCGGTGGCTCTACGGTCAGTGGCTGCCGAGCTCGGGCGAGGAGCCGCGAGACCATCCGATCATCGAGGAGTACCTCACTGACCCGGCGACCACTCCGCCTGTCGACGCCGTCACCGACATTCTCCTGCCGCTCCTGTGAGGCATCCGGCCTGATGCGGTTGACGCCGATGGGCCGCAGACACCGCGTGGTGTCTGCGGCCCATCACGTGCGTCCCGATGGTTCGCTCAGGTCATGAGTCCAGTCATGCGTCCAGGGCTCGCCGGCGTCGGTAGGCCTGGATCATCATGACCGGGGCCGTGATCCCCAGCACCGCCCCACCGGCGATGAGGAAGGTGTCGGCCGCGCTCCCTCCGGTGAAGGGGATGGCGGGCACCGCCGACTTGCGGTTGGAGATCTTGCCCAGCGCCACGACCTGCCCCTGGGAGGAGATGGTGATGGTGCGGGGGGTGGCGTCCAGGATGTAGCCGGTCGGTGGCTTGGTCTCCATGAGCCCGTAGGAGCCGTAGCCCAGCTCCGCCAGGTTGAAGGCGCCGGGGTTCCCATCGGTGTCCAGGCTGCCCTGGGCGCAGGTGCCCACGCAGTCGGTGATGGTGCGGGCCTGGTCCGGCTGGGGCCGACCGTTGGAGTCGAGGGGAACCAGCGACCACTGGGCACCCTTGATGGGGTTGCCCCGCTCATCGGTCTTGGTCCAGGTGGCCGACCCCTTGATCCGGGTGTTGGTGACCTGACCCAGGTCGAGGGTGGGAGTGTCGTCGTCGGTGCCCGCGGCCGGCGCCGATCCGTCCAGGGTCTTGGTCAGGGTGGTGGAGGACAGGTGGTAGCCGGCCGGCGCCTGGGTCTCAGTGATGGAGTAGTTGCCCCAGGTGAGCCCGGAGACCCTGAAGAACCCGGCACGAGGGTCTTGGTCCACCGAGCCATTGGGGCACGTGGCCTTCCCACCGGTGACGACGCAGTCGGTCACTTCCTTCTGACCGCCGTTGAGCGCCGGGGAGGCCAGCGTGAACACGGTCCCCGCCAGCGGGTTGCCGGCGTCGTCGACCTTGCTCCAGATGACCTGACCGGGCTGAGCCGTGTTGACCATCGTGCACTGCATCCACTCACCGGTGGCCAGATCCAGAGTCTTGGAGGCGGAGTTGACCGTCGACGACGGAGTCCTGATATCCGAGTTCGGGTGCGGCACGCAGGAGACGGTGGCTTTGTACCCAGCGGCCTTGGGCGACGACGAGGACTCCGACAGCACCGTCTGGCCCTGGGGCAGGTAAGCGGAGTCGAAGCCGCCGGCGCCCGAGGCCGTCTTACCGCGCTTGGGGGTTGCCGTGAGCGTCCAGTCCTTGGCGGACAGGCCCAGGGAGCCGGCCGCGGTGTTGTCCACCTGCTTGGCCAGGGACAGGTTGGGCAGCTGGACCTGCACCTGGTGGTCCTCGACCTCACCGTTGACCGCGATGCCAGTGGGCTGAGGGTCCTCGGCTGCCCGTCCGTTGGGCGGGGCGCCGGTGATGCGCAGACGCATGAAGGTGGCCGCACCGTTGCCATTGATGGTGCTGCGCTTGGCGTCCTGGGGGACGGTCCAGGTCACGGTGGCCTTACCGGCGCTGGAGCAGGAGGTCACCGCGGAGCGCTCACCGGCGGAGAACACGCCGTCCCGGTTCCAGTCCACCCAGCCGGCAATCTTGGTGTTGCTGCCCGAGCAGGTGATCTCCTGGCTCCATTTCTGGCCGATATCGGTCCAGATGACGCGGTCCCAGCCGGCGGGCAGGGCGTCCTCGTCATCAATATCCGTGATGTTGTCCCCTCGAGGCGTCAGCGCTGTGAGCGATGTTGTCATCATGGTCCGTCAGGGCACCCAGGCGCACGACGGCGGAGTTCGTGGTGGCCACGTTGCCCTGGTCCGTTGCCGCACTCAGGTTGTACCAGTCTCCGGCGTCGCCCTCATACGGTGCCTTGCCGCGGGCGATGTTGCGCTGTCCGCTGTCGGACAGCTCCCCGCCGCTCCAGGCCGGCTGGAACGCGCTGCCGGCGACACCGTAGCTCTCAGGCGCGTCGCCGTAGTCCATGTAGGAGACGACACCGAAGGCGACGGCGCCTCGACCGCCTCCGTGGATCTCGACGTAGCCGGTGCGCATGTTGCTCAGCAGCATGACTGAGGAGGGGCCGTAGCCGTTGGGGACCTTGGCGCTGCACTCGGCGTCGTCCGGGCGCATCTTGACGCCGGGCCGGTTGCCAACAGGGGTGGACACGGAGACCTTGCCCACGACGGAGTTCGTGATGCATCCCGGTGTCCGGGCGCTCTCCAACAGGCGGTAGGTGACGTCTTGGGAGGCGACGTAGGGGATCGGGGAAACGGAGATGTACTCCTTCTGGCCGTTAGGGATGTGCCAGCTCGAGGCCTCAGCGTCGGCGAAGACGATACCCTCCATCGGAACCTCCACCTTGTTGGGGAAGTGCTCCAGCTGGCTCTTCGCGGGCTGGGAGGCGGAGGTCACCAGGTAGGCGCTGCACTCGATCTGGAACTGCTGTGTGGAGGAGTCTCTCAGGTTGGCAATGCCCAGAGGCAGGTTCGATGAGGTCGTATAGGCTTCTTGGCAACTCCGGCGGTGTAGTTGGTGCCGTCGTTGTACAGGTGAGACAGGCCGTCTCCCCTCCAGTTACCCGGATAGTATCCGACACTTAAGCCCCGGTCCGTGGGCAGCCCCGTCTCGTTCTTTCCCACGGCGGTGGTGCGCACATTGGACAGGGTGCATCGACTGGTGCGCCACATATCGCCGGAGATCCGCGAGGGAGTCGACCAGACCACGCCGGTGCTTCCGTCGGGTAGGATTCTCGTGCCTTTTCCAGGCAAGGTATTGGTCATCTCGGTCCAGTCGATCCAGTCGATCACCTGGGCGTATTTTCCCGATCCTCCGGCAGGATTGCCGTGAATGGCCTCGGCCGGGGGAGCCGGGAGCGTCGCTGTGCCCAGTGCGCCGGCAATCAGGGCAAATGTCGAGATGGCGGCGCCGCTCCTCAGCCTCTGACGAGACTGGCGTGAGGGCTGACGTGATGACGTCAGTTCCCGCCGGTGTGAGCGGACAAAGAATCGGCGAAGCATGAAGCGCTACCTCAGTTTTAGGGTCATGGGCCTTGACACGGTAGCATTAAGGAATTCCACAGAGAATCACGGTGAGATTCCTGCAACTCAACAGCAATCAATATCACGGTTGAGTGTCGGAAATGAATTGGGTCATCGGTCGGAAAGTGACGCATTAGTATTCTTCCGGTGCACTCATTGTACGTGCGCTCATTGTGCGGGAAGCGGTTCTCGGGCAGCGGCGCCCGGTTCTGTCTGCGCTGAGGCGATGCCGCGAGGAGTCGCTGAGGCACTGGGGTGAAGGGCTGCGCCGTCGGACGGGACTGCTTAGGATAGGTAAGGCTCAGTCACCGCCCGGTTGCAGAAGGATGAGGTCATGTCACAACCCTGGGAGATCTACGACGCGCTTCTTTGACGGACTGCCCGACGACGTCGTCGTGCGCACAGCGGGACAGGGGCCACGCTGGAGCCGCGTCCTCAACTCCGCCGGCGGCGTCGGCACGGCCTGGACCATGGATGTGCGCAGCCGCCCGGCCCTCAGCGGAGACGGGCCACTCGACGGACGGCCGCTGCGCGACGTCGGCGCCCTGGCGAAGTCCTGGAACCTGGCTGAGGCCAGCATCGGCCAGGCCGCCATCAACTCCTGGTACTCGCGCGAGCAGACGGCTGCGGCCAACGGATTCGAGCCCACCGGGGAGGGACTGACCTGGCGCCAGGTCTTCGACCCCTACCGGGAAATGATCGTCGGCAAGAGGGTCGCGGTCATCGGGCACTTCCCCTTCGCCGAGGCCGCCCTGGCCGGCGCCGGTGAGTACATCTGTCTCGAGCGCAACCTTCAGCCCGGCGACTGGCCGGACAGCGCCTGCGAGTACGTCCTGCCCGAGTGCGACCTCGTCTTCATCTCCTCATCGAGCTTCGTCAACAAGACCGCGCCGCGTCTCATCGAGCTCTCCCGCCAGGCGCACACCGTCTTGGTGGGGCCGTCGACGCCGCTCAACCCGGTACTCCTCGACTACGGCGTGGACACCATCACCGGTTTCGTCGCGGCGAGTTCACTGAGCGACCCCACCTCCCTGGCCGAGATGGTCCCGGCCGGCGACATCGGCCCCGGCTTCCGGGTCCACCGTCATCGGGCCTGAATCGGCAGCCCTTGCCACTGGGGCCTCCTGGTTCAGACCGGTCGCGCCCCAGCGGCGGGCAATGACGACTGGAACGACGACGGCGCCGCGCTGGACATGACCCAGCGCGGCGCCGTCGTGAATTCAGAGGGGGGCGGTCAGGCCTGAGCGTCCTCGGGGCTGATGCCGTAGCCGGCCTCATCCTCGGTGGAGTCGGCCCAGTACTCCTCGGCCCACGGGTCCTCAACGGGCTGGCTACGACGCCACACGACGTAGGCGCCGGCAGCGGCCGCGCCGGCGACGGCGAGCCAACCCAGGGTCTTGAGCACGCGGTGCTTCTTCTGCTTCTTCACGGGAACCTCCAATGCGGCGGACTTTGCGGCAACAGCCACGCGCTGGGCGCGCTCTGTCAGGGTACCGTCCGTACCTGCAGCAGCCTGGGCAGCCACGGCGGCGCGCTGCGCACGCGGGATGTAGTCCTCGACAACCCGGTAGCGGGCCTCGTGGACCACCGGCTCCAGACGCTCCTGTGCGTCCTTGGCGGCGCGGGCCACGCCCCCGGCGGCCTTGCTGACGTGCGGAGCAGCCCACAGGGCGGCCTTCTCAGCCTGGCCGACGACGGATCCGGCAAGGGATGCTGCCTCCTTGCGCAGATGAGTGGTGTCGAGCTTCTTGTCGCAGCATGTCTTCGTCAGGCAGGACATGGTTGCCTCCCAGGTTGGAAACGGATACAGACGGTCGTTGTGCAACGTGCACCAATAGTTGCACCCTCGGGCGGCCTGGCCCACACGATGTCCAGGCGTTTTGCCTGGGGTGAACAGCACCGCACGCCACTTGGGGGTTCATGCCGATGGGCGCGGGACCGTGCCACTATGGCACTCATGGAAGCGACTCTTCACACCAACCTCGGTGATATCCGCCTGGAGCTCTACCCCGAGCAGGCTCCTGAGACCGTCTCCAACTTCGTGGGGCTGGCCACTGGTCAGAAGGCGTGGACGGATCCACGCACCGGCGCGGAGTCCCACGCCCCGCTGTACGACAACGTCATCTTCCACCGTGTCATCCCCGGTTTCATGATCCAGGGCGGTGACCCGCTGGGTGACGGTACCGGAGGACCCGGCTACGTCTTCGACGACGAGATCGACGCCTCCCTGACCTTCGCGGCCCCCTACGTCCTGGCCATGGCCAACGCCGGCCGCCGCCTGGGCAAGGGCACCAATGGCTCGCAGTTCTTCATCACCACCGCCCCCACCGAGTGGCTCCAGGGCAAGCACACGATCTTCGGTGCCGTCACCGACGAGGCCTCCCGCGCCGTCGTCGACGCGATCTCCGCCGTGGAGACCGACCCGCGCGACCGCCCGGTGCAGGACGTCATCATCACCTCGGTGGACATCACCGAGTAGTTTCCGAGAGGGGGGATGGGGTGGCCGCTCAACAACGAGGGGCCTTCCGCCGCACCGCTACCGAACCACCGGAATCAGGTGTGAATCGCCTCTGTGACGCCGCTGGGACCCGCGTCCCGGCGGCGTCGTCGTATCCGGTCCGCCCGTCCCAACCCGTTTAAGCCCCGATCATTCGCACAGGAGCATCCGATGAGCTCGACGAACTCGTTTCCGCAGCAGGCACCGCCGGTGTGTCCGCGGCACCCGGACACGGTGGCCTACGTGCGCTGCCAGCGCTGCGACCGACCCACCTGTCCCGCCTGCCAGGTGCCCAGCTCGGTGGGGGTGCACTGTGTGGACTGTGCTCGTCAGTCTCAGGCCGGCCGACGTCAGGCGCGCACGCTCCTGGGCGGGAACGTCACCTCCGGGGCCCTGGTCACCAAGATCCTCATCGGCCTGTGCATCGTCTTCTACGCGCTCCAGGTCCTCATCCCCGAGGTGACGATGCAGTCGCTGGAGCTCCGCCTGGGCTTTGTGCCGGCACTGGCCGCTTCCGAGCCCTGGCGGTTCCTGACCACCGCCTTCCTCCATGCGAACTACATGCACCTCGGCTTCAACATGTGGGCTCTGTGGGTGCTGGGCACTGCTCTTGAGCCGGTGCTCGGGCGGTGGCGGTTCACCTGCGTCTACCTGCTCAGCGCCCTGGGCGGCTCGACGATGATCTACTGGCTCTCCTGGCCGGACGCGGAGTCCTGGCTCACGCTGACGGTGGGCGCTTCGGGCGCGGTCTTCGGCCTGTTCTCGGCCATGTTCATCGTGCAGCGGCGCTTTGGGCGAGACACCTCAGGGATCGTGGCGCTGGTGGCGATCAACGCCGTCATCTCCTTCCTGGGGGCCAATATCTCCTGGCAGGGGCACCTCGGTGGGCTTGTCGTCGGCGGGATCGTCTCAGCGATCTATGCCTGGGCGCCACGGGGGAAGCGACAGGTCGTGGGGATCGCCGGAACCATCGCGGTCGCGGTGGCCCTGGTGGGGCTCGATCTGCTTCGGGCCCTTCTCACCTGAGACGCCACTGCTTCTGTGTTGTCTCATGACTTCTGAGTTTCAGATGTCATGACATCTCAAGACACCGGCGGGGTGGGTCTGCCGGATGGGAGAGCTGTTGCTTCGGCCTGTCGGAGGGGCTGGCCCGGTCACTGTGGTGGCTTCCGGCGTCGGCTGGGTGCACTGCACGAGGGGTGGGTGTTACTGGTCGAGGGTCGGGGGTACTGAGGGGTAGGGTGGGGCCTTCGTGCAGTACGCACAACCCTTGGTCAGTGGATTCCGACCCTCGTGGAGCAGGCCGACTCACGCCGACTCGGGGCGGGCCGGCGTCGAACCATGACCACCGGGACCCTGCGCAGATGGTGGGCAGGGGACGGTGGGGGCGGACCTGTGACGGAGGCGCCGGGCTCTGCCGCAAGAACCCCGGACTCACTCGTGCGCGGCCCGGTGTCCCACCAGACCTCTTCCCTTCGGCCCCGCCCTCACCTCCAAGACCACCAGCCTGCCCAAGGCTCCCGCCCGAGCGAGTGCCTCAGAAGGCATGACACCCACATCTCTCCCACGTGAGGAGACAGCACACGAGATGCACCGCCCCTGAGAAGCACCGAGCAGCCCGTGCGGCCATGAATGACAAGGCTGAAAGAACACCCCTGTGGTTCATCCACATCTGTGGACACAGGTGTGGAAACACAAGCGTGTAGTTATCCACAGGTGTGTCCACACATGGGGAAAGTCGGCGTGGGTTGTGGGGAGTCGGTTGTCCACGGATCCACAGGCGACCTGGGGAGGAAGGAGACGCGGGCCGAGCCCATGCCCGCAAGGCCGTGGGGACACTCAGTGGCTCCAGCCCGGTTCCCCTCCTCGGTACGGGCCCCTCGACGATGCGATCAAGCACCCCTGCCCACCGGCTCAACCCGCCTCGTCAGTACCTCGCACGTCTGAACGGCGGTGCTCCAGGAGATACCCAGAGCGGTGCTCCAGGAGATACCCAGAGGCGAGACGACACGACAAGGCCCCCGAGCCGGTGCTCGGGGGCCTGACACGGATGCCTGATCGCGGGAGTGTCTGAAACTGTCACTTCCAGCGCAGCAGGCCGAGGAAGCCTGACATCATGATGAGGAAGCCGATGTAGAGGTTGCCGTTGAACAGCCAGTCGCCGACATGGTGCTCGACGAAGTAGGGCAGCGGGTACTTGCCCTGGAAGAGGTAGGTGGTGACAACCCACAGCAGCCCGATGACCAGGAGCGTCACCATGGTGGGGGCGTACCAGCGCGGTGAGGCGGTGTCCTTGATCTTCTTGGGGGTGCGTGAGACCCGGTTCGCTGCGGCGCGCGACTCCTCCTCGAGGGCCTTGGCGGCCTTGGCCGGGTTGCCGGAGCGCTCAGGGTGCTTCTTCTTCGACGACGAGCTCTTCTTCGAACCCTTGTCCGCCTTGCTCTTCTTCTCCGTCTTCTCAGAGGCGGCAGAGTCCTTCGTCGAGCCCTTGTCCTTCTCAGCGCTCTTCGCGCTGTTCTTCTCAGAGCTCTTCTTCGAGACCTTCTCCGAGCTCTTGTCGGCGTCGTCCGCTGTGGACTTCTTCTCCAAGGCCACCCTGGGTCTCCTCACTGGTTGGGGATGGTGGCATGAGACCACCGCAAATACATCCGGGCCTAGCCTAGGACATGCTGTGAAGCTTCCTCGCGGTGCACCCTGTGATGAGTCCACCACTCCTGGCTGGTCATGTGGGGGGTGTACCCCCTTAGACTGGCCGCTAGCCTGATGATGTCCCAATTCTGAGGAGGGGCGATGACTAGAGGAGGTCTTGTGCGACACCGAGCACCCGGCCAGAGTCGTGCTGTCCGAATCTTCAACGGCACCTTGACCGGAATCGGTGAGCTGCTCATCACCGCCGGCCTCGTCGTCGCCCTCTTCCTGTGCTGGCAGCTGTGGTGGACCGGCATTGACGCCAACGCCAGCGCGCAGGCGGTGGCCACGCAGTTCCACGAGAAGCAGGTCGAGTCCCCCAAGCGGGCAGGGGAGAAGCACTACGATGCTCCGCCCGTCATGGAGCAGGTTGGCTACGGGGAGACCATCGGGATGCTCGTCGTCCCCAAGTGGTACGGCGTCACCAACAACAACATGCCCATCATGGAGGGCACCGGCTCCGACGTTCTGGATCAGGCCGCAGCGGGCCACTACACCAACACCCAGCAGCTCGGTGAGGTCGGTAACTTCGCGATCGCCGGGCACCGCCGTACCTACGGCAACTCCTTCCGCCGCATTGACCTGCTCCAGGAGGGCGACGAGATCATCGTCTCCACCGCCAAGACCTGGTACGTGTTCAAGGTGACTGGTCACGAGCTCGTCAAGCCCGAGCAGGTCGAGGTCATCGCCCCGGTCCCCAACCAGCCGGACGCCCAGCCCACGGACCGGTACATCACACTGACCACCTGCCACGGATCGACCGCCGGTGAGTTCGGTAATGACCTGCGCTGGATCGTCCACGCGAAGTTCGCCTACTGGATGGATCGCTCCGAGGGTCGTCCGGAGTCCGTGCTCAACGACCCGGGGGTCAACTGATGTACGGCTTCATCTGGCGGCACCTGCCGGGTCCCGCGTGGCTCAAGGCCATTGAGTCGCTCATCCTCATCGCCGGAGTCGTCTACGTGCTCATGCAGTACGTCTTCCCCTGGGCCAACGCCACCTGGCACCTGTCCGGCAACGCCGACGTCGGCTGACCGGCGGCCCGTCAGGCCTCTTCCATCGGAACGAAGAGGCAGTGTGAGGAACGGAGCGCGTGTGAGGAACAGGATTACTGTTCCTCACACGCGCTCCGTCGTCGTCAGCGAGAGGGTGGGTGCGCGACCGGGCCCGCGGGAAGTCGGTGCGGGTCCGGCGCGACGCCGCTCAGGCCAGCGAGGGCTGGAGGCCGAGCGTGCCCACGAGGTGCTCGCGGTAGGCCGGAGAGCTGACCTTGTCCAGCCAGGCGCGGGCCTCGGCCAAACGCCCCTCGATGTTGAGGCGCTCGACGACCTCCTCGTTGTTCTCCGCGGTGTAGAAGCGGGTGAGGTCCTCAATGGCCTGCTGGGCCTGACGGGCGTCGCGGGCGACCTTGGCGTCCAGGCGCTCCGCATACCACGACGAGCTCAGGATGTTCTCCCGCTCGAACAGGGCGCGGAACTCCGGGCTCGTCAGGTCCCAGCCCTCACGGGAGGTGCCGTCGATCATGATCTCCAGCAGGGCCCGCAGTGGCGGCACGGCCCACTCGATGGAGCCGTCAGCCCGGTAGTGCTCGGCCACCACCTTGTGGGTGGTGACGATGATGTCCACCGAGTCGGCGAAGACCGCTTCATCCTGTAGCTCGGGACGCAGCATCTCCTCGGTGAAGACGACGTCGGGGTGCAGGAAGATCCGGCCGAAGAAGGTCGAGGCGAAGGCCTGGTTCATTCGGTAGCCCAGGCGCGAGGCCTGGACGGTGCGGCCCTCGTACTCGAAGTCCTCGATGCGCTCGAGGTAGCCGCCCTCGACGAGGCGGTGGGCGTCGCGCTCCTCAGCACTCATACGCGAGAAGATCTCCGGGATGAGCAGCGAGATGTCGTGGGCCACCTGCACCTTCGGGCCGATATAGCCGGCCGAGGACAGCCAGCCGTCATAGCCGCTGAGGGCGTAGACAGCAGGGCCGCGTTGAGGTCGTAGATGGCCGGCAGCGCATTGAACGGGGCCTTGGTGAGCGCTCCCTCACTACCGGCGCCCGTCGTCGAGGGGGACTTGCCGGTCATGGAGGAGATGAACTCCATGAACAGCTCGGGCAGCTCCATGTAGTGCAGTGGGTTGTAGGCGCACAGCGGCGGAACCCCGTTCTCGGGCGGGTTGTTGCGGCGCCCGGCGGCGACGACGTCGACGCTGTGGCGCAGCGCCTCGTCCAGGGGAACGTCCCGGAAGAGGTGGTTGGTCAGGTCCGCCAGCGCCACGTCCTTCGGGTTGGCGATGTCGGGACGCACCTGGAGGTAGCGGGGGTTCTTGGTGGGGGCGCCGTTGACCAGGCGCGGGTTGGCCGTGGAGACCCAGTAGGTCTCCTCGGCGGGGTCCTCGGCCTCGGGCAGGGCGGCGGCGCGGGCCACCAGGTCCTGCATGGGCTGGGTGAAGCGGGACAGGCCGGGGGCGTCGGCGGCCATCGCCCGGGCGTCGGCGGGCGTCAGCGGCTGGAAGTTGGAGATGAACAGGTCCGCCTGCGGATCGGACATGTCCGACTCGGTCTGCTTGTCGTAGCCGCGCACGATCGCGTCGTCGGGCCGCTGGAAGAGCAGGGACTCGCAGTTGGTGACGAACTTGCGCGACAGCTGCGAGTCCGGGGTGGAGACCAGGCCGCCGGGGGCCACGATCGAGGCGGTGATGTCGTCCTCGGTCTGGACCTTGGCCGCAGGCGAGAAGTCCGGGCGCAGAGACAGCAGGCGCCAGGCGCCGTCGTCCTCGAAGCCCACGCGCAGCATGTTGACCTTGATGACCTCACCGTCCAGGCGCAGGGAGTTGCCCTTGCGGCCGTTGATGATGCCCACGGAGAAGTGGCTGCGCCAGTCCTGGCCCCAGCTGGGCTGGTAGAAGCGCTTGACGGTGAAGACGAGCTCCTTGATGTGGGCCGGGATCGACTCCAGGAAGGCGTTGTACTCATCGGTGTACATCGACGACGGCGTCAGCAGCTTGATGACGCTTCCCAGCGAGCGGCGCTCGGAGAGGATCGAGCGGTGGTTGTCGCTCTTGTTGGCCGGGTCCACGAAGCGGTCGGCGTAGTTGCCGTCCAGGATCGCCTGGACGGCGTCGAAGTCCTCGTCGACGTCGCCGACGTAGGCCTCACCGAAGACGAAGGCGTCCAGGAGGGACTTGGAGATCTCCGACTTGCCGCCGCCGGAGACGGTGGCCGGCTTGTGGGCCTGCGTGGACCAGGGGGCGGTGCCCACCAGGTGCCACTGGGTGGCGTCGCCCTCGCGGTGCTTGGCGTGGACCCGGTAGCCGTTGGGGGCCACGTAGGTGTTGCCCACGAGCAGCGGGATTGAGGCCTCCTGGCCGTCGGGGCCGGTCCAGGTGATCGTCTGGCTGCGCATCGAGTAGTGGGCGCCGGCGGGCACCAGCACCACGGTGGGGTCGGCCACGACGACGGCGGACCCGTCCTCGCGCGCCTCGAAGCGGCCGGGGTTGCGCTCGATGACGTGCTCGAGGGTCAGGCCCTCGGGGGTGTGGACGTCGGTGTACTCCTGGCCCAGGTTGTAGCGCGGGTAGGCGACGGCGCCGCCGGCGTGCTCCTCCTCCACGCAGCCGAAGAGGTTGGCCGAGTACCCGATCTGGGTCTTGACCTCCTTCTTGCAGTAGCCGAAGTAGTTGTCCGCGATGACGGTGACGATGACGCCGCGCTCGTCACGAGCCACGCACTTGAAGGCCTTGCCGCCGTTGTAGAGCTCGGCCTCGTCCTTCCAGCACTGGCCGTCGCGGCGCTGACGCTCGGTGGCCTCCTCCCAGGAGGGCAGGCCCAGCTCCTTCTTGGTCAGGGTGGTCAGGTGCGGGGCGAGGATGACGCAGCCGGTGTGGCCGGTCCAGGACTCCGGGGCCAGGGAGGAGTCGTTCTCCGGCAGGTAGGGGTCGCCGCCGTTGCCGAAGATGCCCTCGACGAAGTCCAGGTTGGAGACCAGGCCGCCGGGGGCGATGAAGCGGATCTCCATGGAGCGCTCGGCGGAGAAGCCGGGGACCTCGGGCACGACGACGGGGCGCAGCAGCAGGGACACGAAGCAGCGCGCCGGGTCCTCCTGCCGGGAGGCCCACGGCAGGGTCAGCAGGTCCTCGGGGGCCTCGACGGCGTGGGCCAGCAGGCGGGCGAAGACATCGCGTGGGACGGCGATCTTGTCATCGGGGATCGGCAGGCCTCCCTCGGCGACGTGGAAGACGCCGGCGGTGGTGCGCCGGTCGTTGCGGGGGTTGTGCAGGACGCCGCCGAGCACCCGGTAGCTCTCGACGTAGTCGGAGGTGAAGCTGGTGGCGTCCTCCGGCAGGGACAGGGCCCGCGCCAGGCCCGGCTGGTCCAGGACGAAGGTGGAGCGGGGCAGCCTCGGGGTAACGGCCGCGCCCTCCAGGTAGGAGTCGAGGAAGGTCTGAATGCGCTGGTCGGCGGCACAGGGGCGGTGAGCCAGCCGACGGGAGAGCTCGCGCTGGCGAGCCAGAATCGGGGACATGAGACGGTCCGCCTCACTCTGCTTGACCGGTGCCGGAACGGGGAGTCCCAGCAGCTCCAAACGCAGGGCGATGGCGGGAGTGGTGGCCGCGTCTGTAGTTGTCATGGCACGAGCCTAGACGGACCAAACGACACGCTCCTGTTACGTTCTGCCCAGACGAACGGCTTCGACGGCGTGTTTGACGTCACACCCGCTGACCATCTCTCGGATTGGGCGGTCGGGTCCGCATGTGGGTCGGGAGGGTACTACTCCGGATACAGCCGGATACTGTCGGATGCTGTGGCCGAGCCTTGTTGCCGGCTGGGCGCGAACTCACATTCTGGCTCCAGGTGCGCCGTCGTCGCCCCTCAAAGCGCATGAGTGCACTGTTCAGGCCGATTTAGTGACAACGCGATAACGTGAGTCGGCGGCGTCATGGCTGGTTCCCAGGTCCGTATCGCTACCATCACGGGCCCGTGTTCCCCCATACTGGACGCATGTCGGCGCCCAATGCGGCCTGTCCGCAGCGATCACTCCCGATCGCCGTCGGCGGTCCTGCTGGACGGTGACCGGTCTGTGAGTCGGCGCCAGCAGCCAACATCGGTCATGATGAGGACCTCATGTCGCAACCGGAGCGTTATCCCCCGCGCCGTCGCGGCACCCAGTCACCTCCATGACAGTCAACCGAAACGAGGAGCGCGTGGCAGAAGGCACGAGTGGGAGCGGACCCAGCCGCCCCGTCGGCAACAAGCTGACCCAGGTGGCCAACGCCGGTCGGCAGTCCCTGAGCAGGGTCTCAGGGGCCGGTAAGAAGCCCGGCAAGGGGCGCAAGCGGTCGACGGCCGAGCGCTCCAAGGACGCCGCCTCGGGGCGCAAGCGCCGTTTCTTCAACTACCCCCGCGCCGGCAAGGGGAAGATCCACCGCTGGATCCCCAGCTGGCGGTTCGTCCTGGGCGTCTTCCTGCTGGGGGTGCTCAGCACCGTCGGCGCCTTCATGTGGGCTTATAACACCATCAAGGTGCCCAAGCCCAGTGAGTTCGCGCTGGCTCAGAGCAGCACGGTCTACTACGCCGACGGAACCACGGAGATGGGGAAGTTCGCGGAGATCAACCGGCAGTCCGTGGATGCCTCCACCCTGCCGGACTATGTGGGCAACGCGGTGGTGGCCTCCGAGGACCGCTCCTTCTACTCCAACAAGGGCGTCGACCCCAAGGGCATCGCGCGCGCCCTCGTCAACAACCTGCGCGGAGGCGACACCCAGGGAGCCTCGACCCTGACGCAGCAGTACGTGAAGAACTACTACGTCGACACCACCAGCTCCTACTCCGGCAAGTTCAAGCAGGCCATCATGGCCATCAAGATCGACCGGGAGAAGCCCAAGAAGGAGATCCTGGGCGACTACCTCAACACGGTCTACTACGGTCGTGGCGCCTACGGCATCGAGGCCGCCTCGCAGGCTTTCTTCGGCCATCCCGCCAAGGATATGAGCCCCTCGGAGGCCGCGCTCCTGGCGGGGATCCTGCCGTCCCCCAGCGCCTGGGACCCGGCTGAGAACCCGGACAAGGCCAAGGAGCGGTGGGGACGAGTCCTGCAGTTCATGCTCGATGACGGCTACATCACCCAGGCCCAGTACAACGAGGCCAAGCAGAAGATGCCGGACCTTAAGGAGTCCCAGACCAAGCAGGTCTACGCCGGCACCAACGGCTACCTGCTGCAGATGGTGCGCGCCGAGCTCGAGAACAAGGCCAAGATCTCCCCGGAGCAGATCGACACCGGTGGTTTCAGGATCGTCACCACGATCAACCAGAAGGACCAGGAGGCCGCCGTCAACGCGGTCAACTCCCTGCCCCCCGGCGCCTCGCCGAACCTGCGCAAGGCGCTGGTGTCCATCGACCCCAAGACGGGCGGTCTGCTGGCGCTCTACGGGGGTGACGACTACCTGACCAGTCAGGTCAACACCTCGACCGATGCCATCGCCCAGGCCGGCTCCACCTTCAAGCCCTTCGCGCTGGTGGCCGCCCTGGAGAACGGGTGGTCCTTGAACAGCGGTTATCCGGCCACCTCGCCGATGACCATCGAGGGCCATCAGTTCCAGAACTTCAAGAACGTCTCCCTGAAGTGGGCCAGCCTGACCCAGGCCACGGAGCAGTCGCTCAACACCCCCTACCTCCAGCTCAATCAGGAGCTCATGAATGCCGAGGACCTGGAGGAGGGGATCACGGCCAAGGTGGCGAACCGCGCCGGCTACCCGGAGAACACCCAGGGTCTGAAGACCCCGGAGCAGCGGACTCTTGTCCAGAACGTGCTCGGCTCGGCCTCCCCGCACACGATCGACATCGCGACGGCCTACTCCACCTTCGCCTCGCAGGGCATCCGGCACGACACCCACATCGTGGCCTCCCTCAAGAACCCCGATGGCACGGACCGCTACACGGCGGACACCAAGGGGCATCGTGAGTTCGATGAGGACGTCATGGCCGACACGACCTATGCCCTCCAGCAGGTCGTCTCCGGACCGAACGGCAGTGCGGACAAGGTGGCCGCCCAGATGAATCGCCCGGTCGCCGCGAAGACCGGATCGTCGTCGGACAACAAGTCCGCCCAGTTCGTGGGCTTCACTCCGCAGGTGGTCACCGCGGTGACCCTCTACCAGACGGGAACGGACGGCTCGGAGGAGTCGATCGAGCCCTGGGGCGAGTACGACGAGATCACCGGCTCGACCTACCCGGCGGACATCTTCATCGACTACATGAATGTCGCGCACGAGGGGCTGGAGATTGAGGACTTCCCGCCGGCGGCCGAGCTGCTGGCCACCCGTGGCGGGACGGCTCCTCAGACCGCCAAGCCCACCGGCGAGCCGGAGGAGGAGGCGACTACGACCCCCACCGCTCCGCCCGAGGCGACTGCGCCTCCCACCCAGCAGCCCACCGCCGAGCCGACACCGCAGGGCACCCCGCAGCCTGACGGGAAGAAGACCGAGCAACCGGACTCCCCGAAGAAGCCCGGAGACGGTCAGGATGACAATGGTGGCGACCAGAACGGCGGTAACCGCGGCGGCGACCAGGGCGGCGGGAGCGACCCCGGCAACCCCGGCGGCGGCAACAATGGTGGCGACCAGGGCGGCGGCCAAGGCGGCGGTAACGGAGGCCAAGGTGGCGGCGGAAATAACCGCAACCCGGGTGGTGGTGAAGGTGGCGTCGGTTAGCGTCCTACCGCCTCACGGCGACTGACGCCCGCTCTTCCGCGGACGCCTGACGGTGGGCCGACGACGTGTTGCATGGCACGTCGTCGGCCCACCGTCTCGGCTTTCAGGGCCACCCGGTTGTCCGGTAATGTGGCGAACTGGCTGCGCCGTTGGGCGGAAGGCGGAATGAAGCCTGTTTCCGTCAGATGGTGCGCCGCACGCATCACCCTCCTGTCACGGAAGGACCGTGACCGCCACAGACCAGAGGAGGTGGGTACCAAGCATGCGTCACTACGAGATCATGATCATCCTCGACCCCGAGACGGACGAGCGCACCGCCAACGCGACGCTCGAGAAGCTGCTGCAGGTCGTCCCCAGCAACGGGGGCACCGTGGACAAGGTCGACATCTGGGGCAAGCGCCGGCTGGCCTACGACATCAAGAAGAAGTCCGAGGGCTTCTACGCCGTCGTGGACATGACCACCACGCCCGAGATCGCCCAGGAGCTCGACCGCCAGCTCGGCCTCAACGAGACCGTCCTGCGCACCAAGCTGCTGCGTCCCGAGGCCTGAGCCTCTACCGGGAACGGAGACAACGCCATGGCCGGAGACACCATCATCACCGTCATCGGGAACCTCACCGCGGACCCCGAGATGCGCTTCACGCCCTCCGGGGCAGCGGTGGCCTCCTTCACGGTCGCCTCCACGCCGCGTACCTTCGACCGCCAGGCCGGCGAGTGGAAGGACGGGGAGACCCTGTTCATGCGCTGCTCGATCTGGCGCGACGCCGCGGAAAACGTGGCCGAGTCGCTGACCAAGGGCACGCGCGTCATCGTCCAGGGCCGGCTGGTCCAGCGCTCCTACACCACCCGTGAGGGCGAGAACCGCACGGTCGTGGAGATGCAGGTCGATGAGATCGGTCCGTCCCTGCGCTACGCCAAGGCCCAGGTCACCCGCCAGCCGCGCGGCGGCGGCCAGGGTGGCTTCGGCGGAGGTCAGGGCGGCCCCCAGGGCGGCGGCTTCGGCGGCAACCAGGGCGGTCAGGGCGGATACAACCAGGGCGGCCCCCAGCAGGGCGGCTACAACGGCGGTGGCGGCTTCGGCGGCCAGGGCCAGTCCGGGTACAACGCCCCCGCCGGCGGCGCCGCGGACGACCCGTGGGCCACGGGCGGCTCCACCTCCTTCGGTGACGAGCCCCCGTTCTAAAGCCGCGACGTCGTCGTCCCGTTCCCTCACACAACACTTTTCATCTCGTAGAGCGCCCAGGCGCTCAGACCAAGGAGTACCACCATGGCGAAGCCCCAACTTCGCAAGCCGAAGAAGAAGGTCAGCCCCGTCAAGGCCATCAAGGTCGGCACCATCGACTACAAGGACACCGCCACGCTGCGGAAGTTCATCTCCGACCGCGGCAAGATCCGCGCCCGTCGCGTCACCGGCGTCTCCGTCCAGGAGCAGCGCAAGATCGCCAAGGCCGTGAAGAACGCCCGCGAGATGGCTCTGCTGCCCTACTCGAGCTCGGCTCGCTGATCGGAGGCACGCGCAATGACCACCAAGCTCATCCTCACGCACGACGTCTCCCACCTCGGCTCCGCCGGCGAGGTCGTGGAGGTCAAGGACGGCTACGCCCGTAACTACCTCCTGCCCCGCAAGCTGGCCACCCCGTGGACCAAGGGCGCCCAGCGCCAGATCGACCAGATGGCCGAGGCGCGCCGCAAGCGCTCCATCGAGTCCCTCGAGCACGCCCAGACCGCTCGCGCCTGGCTGCAGGAGAACGTTGTGACCGTCTCCGCGACCGCCGGTGACAACGGCCGCCTCTTCGGCGCCATCACCACCGCGACCCTGGCCGACGCCGTCAAGGCCGCTGGCGGCCCCGCCGTCGACCGCCGCAAGATCCAGGTCGTGCCGCCGATCAAGTCTACCGGCCGTCACAGCGCCTCCGTGCGCCTGCACGCCGACGTCGTGGCCCCCCTCGAGGTCAACGTCGTCCCCGCGCGCTGAGCGCCGGGCATCCTTCCGCCGTCGGGCCGGGTCCTCCCCGTGGGGGCTCCGGCCCGACGGCGTTGTCGTGGGTCGTGCTGGGGCGTGCAGCGTCGTGCCGGCTGTCCGGATCGTAGGGTAGGTCGCGAGGTCGTACCCTTTACCCCTCGAACGCACGACACAAGGTACGAACGCACGGGGAAGAGACCTGGCGGCGAGGGCGGCCGGTCAGTGGCGCCAGGCGGTGCCGCGCGAGCGCAGGTAGGTGGTGGCGCCGCGGGCGGCCATGAAGACCCAGGCGAAGGCGATCCACACCAGCACCAGGCCCGACGTCGCCCCGTCCGCCCCCGGCAGCACGCCGCTCCCGATGAGCAGCGCGAGCGGTACATAGGGCACCAGCGTCACCAGGCCCGCCCGGGCCAGGTAGCGGCCGTCGCCGGCGCCCATGAGCACGCCGTCGAGCAGGAAGACGACCCCGGCGAGTGGCTGCGCGCTCGCCGCAACCAGGAGCGTCGGGGTGGCAGCCGCAATGACGCCCGCGTCGGAGGTGAAGGCGCGGGGCAGCCAGGCGGCGCCCGCTGCCATGAGCACGCCGATAAGGACACCGGTCCCGGCGCCCCAGGCCAGCATCCGCCTGAGGAGCTCGTCAATGGACCAGCCGGCGGTCGCCGCAGCAGTCCCGGCCTCCTCCTCGGTGAGGGCCTCAGCCTCCGGTGCTGCGGAGTCCGTGTCCGCCCTCTGGGCCTGTCCCAGGGCGGTGCCGATGAGGGCCTGCGCCGCCACAGCCAGTGCGTCCAGGGCGAAGGCCGCGAAGGTCCACAGGGCGTTGACCACCTGGTGGGCGGCCAGCGACACCTCCCCGAGCGCGGTCGCCGCCCACACGGTCACCAGGATCGCCACCCGCAGGCTCAGTGAGCGGATGAGTAGCGGAGCCCCACTGCCCAGGGAGGCCCGCAGGCCCTCGCGGTGGGGGAGCAGACCCACTCCGGCTGCCCGGGCCGCCCGGGTGATCGGACCGGCCAGCGCCAGCGCCATGGCCGTCTGCGCGATCGCGGTTCCGGCACCCGAGCCCGCGATCCCCATTCCGACGCCGTAGAGCAGGATCGCGTTGACGACGACGTTGAAGACCGCCCCGCCCGTGGCCACGACGAAGGGCGTGCGCGTGTCCAACAGACCGCGCAGCACACCAGTGGCGGCCAGGACGACGAACATGCCTGGCAACCCCGGGCAGGAGGCGCGCAGGTAGGCGACGGCCGCCTGAGCCACCGCGCCGTCGGCGCCCATCGCAGCGGTCAGCCAGGGGGCGGTCAGTCCCAGGAAGGCGCCCGCTCCCAGTCCCAGCAGGAGTGCCAGCCACATGCCGTCGACGCCGGCCCGCAGGCCCTCGGTTCGCCGGCCGGCCCCAAATAGACGCGCCGTCGTCGCCGTGGTGGCGTAGGCCAGGAAGACGAACAGGCCCAGCGTCGTCGTCAGGATCGTCGAGGCCAGGGACAGGCCCGCCAGGCTCACCGCGCCGAGGTGGCCGACCATGGCCGAGTCCGCCAGGACGAACAGCGGCTCAGCGATGAGGGCCCCCAGGGCGGGCACGGCCAGGGACAGGACCTGACGGTTGAGGCCGGAGGAGGCGGGGCGACTGGTGTTGGGCACGGGCCCATTGTGGACCAGGGGTCCGCGCCGGAGCATCAGCGCCTCGGCGGTCCCCGGGCGGCACCGCGCAAGGAGGAGCGCGTGTCCGCCACCGCGGAGTGCTCGAGGGTAGGGGCCGGGTGCCGGCTCCGAGCACGGAGGGAGACTGTCCGGGGAGGTCCTCACGGCCAGGTTGAGGATGAGGTTGAGGTGAGGTCGCGGCGGTGGAGCCTGGGCGTGACCGAGGCTACGGATCGCCGGGATTGTCCTGGGGGATCGCACAACTATTCGAGCCCCAGGAAAGTACTAGAAGGCTGAATATTTGCTGAGGATATGCCTGATGAAGCCGATGTTCGGCCGAGATGGCGGGGGTTGGGGATAACTGGAACGGACCACCCTGTAGGGGAGTCACAAACGGTGCGGACCTCAAGTCGAAGATGATGTTTGTCCACAGGTTTACCCACTTGTCCACAGATCACATTGTGATGTCGTGGGAAGAACCTATAGGAAGACTGAACTCTCGGATTCCTGGTATACCAAGGAAAAGTCGCCTTCCTGTGGAGGAGTTGCCGCCAGTGCGCACATCTGTGTCCACAGCCTGCCCACCTCTGTCCCCAGGCTCTGGGGGTCTTCCCACAGCGGCGGTGCGGATATCCCCAAGGCCGGTGAACTTGAGAGTTTGCGGGGTCTGCCCGATGGCGTTATCGTCACGCGCGCGCTCCACGCGGGCGAGCGTCTTCCTGACGCCGCGGGCCGTCGTCGGGAGCAGTAGGACGAGCCGGGACCAACCGGCGTGACAGTGCGGGAGGTGGCCGATGGACAACGGCATGGGCGCTCAGGCCGGCTCGGGCGGCGCTGACGGCGGAAGCGTCCGCACCGACAGCTCCGCCTTCGACCGTCTCCCGCCCCAGGACCTTGAGGCCGAGATGGCCACGCTCGGTGGCATGCTCCTGAGCAAGGAGGCCATCACCGACGTCATCGACGTCCTGCGTGGCCCGGAGTTCTACCGCTCGGCCCACGAGTCGATCTTTGACGCGATCGTCGAGGTCTACAACCGCTCCGAGCCCGCCGACCCGCTCATCGTCGCCGACGAGCTCTCCAAGCGCGGCGAGCTCGAGCGCATTGGTGGCGCCCCCTACCTGGCCACCCTCATGGCCACCGTCCCCACCGCCGCCAACGCCGGCTACTACGCCCGCATCGTCAAGGACAAGGCGCTCATGCGCGGCCTGGTCCAGGCCGGCACCCGCATCACCCAGCTGGGGTACTCCACCGACGCCGGCGACATCGCCGAGCTCGTCACGCTGGCCGAGGCTGAGGTCTACTCGGTGGCCCACCACGAGGGGGGAGAAGGAGGACTACGTCGCCGTCTCCGAGCTCCTGGGCGAGGCCAACCTGGAGATCGAGGCCGCCCAGAACCGCGACAACGGGGCGCTGACCGGGGTGCCGACCGGCTTCATCGAGCTCGACGAGCTCACCGGCGGGCTCCACCCCGGCCAGATGATCATCGTGGCGGCGCGCCCCGCCATGGGGAAGTCCACGCTTGCCGTCGACTTCTGCCGATCGGCCTCGATCCACCACGGCATCACCAGCTGCTACTTCTCCCTGGAGATGGGGCGCATGGAGCTCATGATGCGCATCCTGGCCGCCGAGTCCAGCGTGGACATGAACAAACTGCGCGGCTCGCGCCAGATGGAGGACCGCGACTGGACCGACGTCGCCGTGGCCTACAACCCCGTCTCCAACGCGCCGCTGTTCATCGACGACTCGCCGAACCTCACCATGCCCGAAATCCGCTCCAAGGCGCTGCGCATGAAGCAGCAGCACAACCTGGGGCTCATGGTCATCGACTACCTCCAGCTCATGAGCTCGGGCAAGCGGGTCGAGTCGCGCCAGCAGGAGGTCTCCGAGTTCTCCCGCTCCCTCAAGCTGCTGGCCAAGGAGCTGGAGATCCCGGTGATCGCCGTCGCCCAGCTCAACCGCGGTCCCGAGCAGCGCACCGGCAACAAGCCCCAGATGAGCGACCTGCGCGAGTCCGGGTCGCTGGAGCAGGACGCGGACATCATCGTCCTGCTGCATCGCCCGGAGTACTACAACAACGAGGAGCGCCCCGGCGAGGCTGACATCATCGTGGCCAAGCACCGTAACGGGCAGACCCGCACCATCCCCGTGGCCTTCCAGGGGCACGTCTCGCGCTTCGCCAACATGGCGCGCGACGTCACCCCCGAGCCCGCCTACGAGTAAGCCGGCCCGGCAGGGGCCGGGGCCGGGAGGCGGACCGTGCGCAGGCGCAGGACGCCCACGGCCCAGCTCGCCGTGGTCAGCAGGACGGTCATGGCGACGCCATGCGCCAGCCCGCGGCGGAGGTAGTCGGCGGTCTCGGGCCCCAGGTTCTCCACGACGACGCTCGCGAGCTCCCGGGTCGACCACAGCGGCAGCACTCGGGTCCAGCCCTCGGAAGGATCCACCAGTACCTGCACCGCCATCACTGACAGCAGCAGAAGTGCTCCCTCGAGGTCCCGTGGAACCAGGGCGGCGGCCAGGGAGCCCAGGGGAGTGGCCACGGTGGCGGTCAGCAGCAGCATGACCGGCACCGCACTCGGGTGGGTGAGCTCGTCGCCGATCGTGGCCAGGACGAGGCCGCTGTAGAGCAGGCCGAGAATCCACCCGAGCCCGAGCACCGCGAGGTAGCGGCCCAGCAGCAGGCTTGCGGGCCGAGCCCCGCTCACGGCGAGGCGGCGGTCCACTGAGCGGGACGAGACCTGTGTGAACAGCGCCAGCGTCGCCGTCGCCCAGCCCAGGCCGATCGACAGGAGCCGGATGGCGGTCCAGTGCGTCTCCAGGCGCACCAGGTAGAAGGTCAGCGGCAGGAGGGTCGCCAGTGCGAGGGCGCCGCGCCGTCGGGCGAGCTCCCGCAGGGTGACGAGTGCGACCAGGCCCGTGGTCGCGGCCTTCGACCGGAACCGGGCGCCCTCGGAGCGGTCCCACTCGGTCTGTGGCGTGGACTGGTCAGCGAGGTGCTCATGCGGACTCCTTTCGCTGTACCCGCCGGGGCATTCGGAGGACAGTCCGGCTTGCGTCCTCCTGCGGGGCCGGCAGCTCGACGACGCGGTCGACCAGGTCGACGTCGCGCAGCAGGTGGGTGACCAGCAGGACGCCCGCGCCCGAGGTGCGCCAGGCCGAGATGAGGGTCCACAGATCCTCGTAGGCCAAGGCGTCCAGGCCCTGGTAGGGCTCATCCAGCAGGAGCAGGTCGGGCGCGTCGAGCTGGGCGAGAGCGACGTTGAGCTTCTGCTGGGTCCCGCCCGAGAGCGTCCCGGCGGTCTGGTCTCCGCGGGCGGTCCAGCCCAGGCGGGTCAGGAGACGGCGGCCGGTCGAGATGGAGCGGCCTTGCCGGATCCCACGCGCCGCCCCGAAGAGCCGGAGGTGCTCGTCCACCGTCAGCAGTGGCGCCAAGGAGTCGAGCTGAGGCGCATAGCCGAAGTTCGGCGTCCTCTCGATGCGCCCACCGCTTGCGCGCAGCAGGCCCGCGCAAAGCTGAAGCAGAGTCGACTTGCCGGCGCCGTTGGCCCCGACGACGGCGACGACCTCGCCCCGGTGGATGGTGAGGTTGATTCCGGACAGGACCGTGCGCCTGCCGCGGCGCGCGGAGACGTCCGTCAGGCGCAGGACCACGGGGGTTGCGGGCGGAGTCTTGGCAGATGTGGTGGCGAAGTCGGTGGTGCCGAGGTCAGCAGTGGCGTGGGGTGACGAGCTGAGTGAGGCCGGGGCGGGTGCTGCCGCCTGGTAGTCCCGCAGCGCAGAGGCGACCTCGCGGGCGTAGAGGACTGCCGGACCGTACAGGTCGCCGGGTGGAACCCCGGCCGCCTCGGCCTCCGCCTGGGTCGAGGCAGCCGTGCGCTCGACCTCGGAGGCCGGCAGACCGCGGGAGGCGAGCTCCACCTCGAAGCATCGGTACCACTCGGCCGTCGTGTTCTGTGCTGGGTCCCTGGCTTCCTCGGGCCGGCTCATGAGGGGGCCTCCGTGCGTACCCTGCGGCCCTCGATGAGAGCGCCGACCGCCGTGGAGAAGGTGCGCCATTCGGTCCGTCGTGCGGCGAGCTCAGTGTGTCCGGCGTCCGTCAGCTCGTAGTACTTGCGGGCGGGCCCGGAGGTGGAGGGGCGCCAGGAGACCGCGACGAGGCCGCGCTTCTCCAGGCGCATGAGAGCCGGGTAGAGCGTGCCGCCGGGTACGTCGTCCAGGCCGGCCCCGGCGAGCCGCTGCGCCAGGGACAGCCCGTAGTCGGCGTGCTCGGCCAGCAGTGAGAGCAGACAGGGTTCCAGGAATCCGCGCAGGAGGCGCGCCGCTGATGAGTCCATGGTTTATAGACTACCTAGTTACTAGGTTGTCTATCTACTGGACCGGCGTGCTGTTTCCCAGGGGCCGATCTGTCACGGATGGCGACTTTTAGGTGTGTCGGTGCTGCGTCGCGTCGGTGGGCCAGGGGCATCTACGCAGGTCAGGGCGGTGCGGATGGGTTGGTGGCCGCGGCGGACCGCCTGAAAAGTCGCCATCCGTGACAGATCTGGGCGTGGATGACGCACATCCGCCGCCGACGGGCTGACAACCGTCGGCGGCGGATGGTGAAGCGGGAAGATCGGTGAGGAACCGAGGGGTGCCTCAGCGGTGCGGCTCAGGCCTGTTGGTACTCGCCCTGGTAGACGTAGAGGAAGGGCATGTTGCCGCGCAGGCCGTGCCGGATGGAGGAGGAGACGACTTCCTTGGCGGTGACGGCGGCCTCAAGCGGGGAGGCGCCCTTGGCGAGCTCGGCGGTCACCGCGGCGGCCAGGGTGCAGCCGGCGCCGTGGACGCGCTCGGTGCCGACGGCCTCAACCTCGAGGACCTCCAGGGTGGTGCCGTCGTAGAAGACGTCCAGCGCGGTGCCGGTGCCCAGCGACGGGCCGGCCTTGGCCAGGACATTGGGGACGCCCTGGTCGTGGATGCGCTTGGCGGCGTCCTTGAGCTGCTCGACGGAGGTGATCTCCTCCATGCCCGCCAGCGTGGCGGCCTCGAAGAGGTTCGGGGTGGTCATCGTGGCCCGCGGCAGGATCTTGGTGCGCAGGGCGTTGTCCACCTCGAGGGCGCCCCCGAACTCCTGGCCCTTGCAGATGAGGACCGGGTCGAGCACCACGGTGGGGAAGTCGTAGGTCTCCAGGGCCTGCTCAACGACGTCGATGGTGGGCGCCGTCCCCAACATGCCGATCTTGACGGCGTCGATGCGCGAGTGGACGGCGGCGCAGGTCTCGATCTGGTCGGCGATGACGCCGGGGTTCACGGGGACGAAGCGGTGGTTCCACTCGTCCTTGGGGTCCATGGAGACGATGCAGGTCAGGGCCGTGCATCCGTAGACGCCGAGGGTGTGGAAGGTCTTGAGGTCGGTCTGGGCGCCGGCGCCGCCCGAGGCCTCGGAGCCGGCGATGGTCAGGGCAATGGCAGTCATGGGTCAAGCCTGCACCGGTCTGGGCGCGTGAGCCAAGCCGGGCCGGTCGCATGGAACCGGCCCGGCTTGGCGGGCGCGCCGTCAGCGGCCGTGGGCTCAGGCGTTGGCGATGGTCCAGCGGTGGCCGCGGTGCGCGTCCTTCTCGGCCTCGTCCACCAGGGCGACGGCGAAGTCGGCCACGGAGATCTCTCTGCCCGCGGGCTGGTCGCCGCCCTCGGTGTAGGTGCCGGTGCGCGGCTTGTCGGTGAACTCCGGGGCGGGGGAGAGGAAGGTCCAGGTCAGGGTGCTGCCGGCCTCGCGGTAGAGGTCGAGGATCTCGGTGAAGGCCTGGGCCTCGGGCTTGTACTCCTCGGGGAACCCGGGGGTGTCCACCAGGCGGGTGCCGTCGGGGGTGAGCAGGGAGCCGGCGCCGCCGACGACGATGAGCCGGCCGGAGGGGGCAGCCGCGATGAGAGCGCGGTGGGCGTCAATGACGGGCTGGGCGGACTCCCCGCGGCCGGCGGAGACGGTGATGACGGTGGCGTCGGAGCCGTTGACGAGGTCGACCACGGCCTGCGTGTCGGCCAGGGTGAGAGTGACGTCCTGCGCGGCACCCTCGGCGTGACGGCCCGAGCGCGAGGCGGAGACGACCTCGTGGCCGCGGCCGGCGGCCTCGGTGACAGTGGCCGAGCCGACCATGCCGGTTCCTCCGATGACGGCGAGCTTCATGACTTCCTCCAGGTAGGTGGTGTGCTGGTTTGAGGCGAGTGCGTCGGGTGCCGGCGACCTCCCGATGACTCGATGGTATGTTTTAGATACTGAGTACCTCAAAGTAACTAAGGGAGTGTGTTGTGTCACGAGTTGAGGGGTTGATGTCTGTGCGGCGGGAGGCGACACGAGGCGGCGTCGGCAGTGCGAGGAGTGCCGTCGCCGCTCGCGGCACCGACACCGCGGGTGTGGAGGGCGCGATGGAGCTGTCCGCAGGCGAGTCAGGAGAGGCGGCTACTCGGGAGAGCGCCCCATGCTGCGAGGTTCCAGCCGGGAAGGGAACCCAAGCGCCGGTCTTCGACTTCGACATCCTCTCGCCCGCCTGCCCGTCGCGCACGGTGCTGCGCCACGTCGTCGACCGCTGGACCCCGCTGGTGGTCACGGTCCTGGCCGACGGGCCGAGCCGCTTCGGGGAGCTGCGCGCGAGGGTCGGCGGGGGTGACGCCCAAAGTCCTCACCCAGACGCTGCGATCCATGGAGCGCGACGGCCTGGTGACGCGCACCCAGTTGCCAGGCGTGCCGCCACGGGTCGACTACGAGCTGACCGACCTGGGCCGCAGTCTCCAGGCTCCCATCGACGCGCTGCGCACCTGGATCCACACCCACTCAGCCCAGATCCTGGCCCACCGCGAGTCCTACGACGCCGTCGGGTCCTGAGGCCTCAGCGCGCTCGGGACGTGAGCGCGCTTGTTTCCGCGGCTGTTTCTGCCGCCGGGGACATTGCGCGCGGTCGGGCGCCGTCCCGGTCGGCCGGGGACGTGCCGCGCGTCTGGGGACAGGATTCCTGTCCCCGACGGCGTCGAATGCTCCCGCCCGGAATGACACGCCCCCGGCCGTGCAGAAGGTCCCCGTCGGTGGCCGGGACGTTGAGGAAATGAGTACCGCGGCGACTCCGAATCGGGGACCATAGATCTATGAGCGCCGCCACTTCCCTCCCGCCATCCCTCAACGACATCGTCTTCCACGTCCTGGACCCGCTTGAGGCCGTGGAGCGGGACATCTTCCTCACGCGCGCCGAGGCCTGGTACCCCGACCTTCTCGACGGGCTCACCACCCTCTACGGCGACGCCGCCGAGGAGGAGGTCCTCAACCTGCTGGCCCTGGCCGCCCGGGCATACGCGGAGCGCGACTACGAGCTGCGCCGCCTGGATCTGGCCCGTACCCTCGACCCCGCCTGGGCCCAGCACCCGGGCCGCGTCGGATACGCCGCCTATACCGAGCGCTTCGCCGGCACCCTGCGCGGCGTGGAGGACCGCATCGACTACCTGCGCGAGCTGGGCGTCACCTACCTCCACCTCATGCCCCTGCTCACCCCGCGCCCCGGCGACTCCGACGGCGGCTACGCGGTCGCCGACTACCGAACCGTGCGCCCGGACCTGGGCACCATGGAGGACCTCGAGCACCTGGCCGGCGAGCTGCGCGCCGAGGGCATCTCCCTGGTGGTGGACCTCGTCCTCAACCACGTGGCCGCCGAGCATGAGTGGGCGGTGCGGGCCCGTGCCGGCGAGCAGCGCTACCGCGACTACTTCCTCATCTTCCCTGACCGCACTGAGCCCGACGCCTACGAGCGCACCCTGCCGGAGGTCTTCCCCGACTTCGCCCCCGGCAACTTCACCTGGGACGACGGCGTGGGCGGCTGGGTGTGGACCACCTTCAATTCCTTCCAGTGGGACCTCAACTGGCGCAACCCCCACGTCATGGCCGAGTTCGCCGGCATCGTCCTGAACCTGGCCAACCGCGGCGTCGAGGTGCTGCGCCTGGACGCCATCGCCTTCACCATCAAGCGCAAGGGCACCGACTGCCAGGGCCAGCCCGAGGTCCACGCCATCACCGAGGTCCTGCGCGCCCTGACCCGCATCGCCTGCCCCGCCGTCGACCTCAAGGCCGAGGCGATCGTCGCCCCCACCGAGCTCCTCCAGTACCTCGGCCAGGGCAAGTACACCGGCAAGGTCTCCGACCTGGCCTACCACAACTCCCTCATGGTCCAGATCTGGTCCATGCTCGCCGCGCGAGACACGACGCTGGCCGTCGAGGCCCTCCAGAACCTGCCGGTCGAGCCCTCCACCGCCACCTGGATCACCTACCTGCGCTGCCACGACGACATCGGCTGGGCCATTGACGACGACGACGCGGCCGCAGTCGGCCTGTCCGGTTACGACCACCGCTCCTTCCTGGCCGACTGGTACAGCGGCGAGTACCCCACCTCCGACGCCGCGGGCCTGGTCTTCCAGCACAACCCGGCCACCGGGGACCGGCGCATCGCCGGGACGGCCGCCTCGCTCATCGGGATCGAGGCCGCCGACCAGGCCTGGGAGGGCGTCACCGACGAGACTCCCGAGCACGAGGTCGAGGCGTTGTGGACCTGGCGCGAGGAGCGGATCCATGCCCTGCGCATGGCCCACGCCATCGTCTACGGCTGGGGCGGCATCCCCGTCCTGTGGAGCGGGGACGAGTCGCCCAGCCCAACGACCCCAACTGGGACACTGAGCCCGGCCACGAGGCCGACTCGCGCTGGGCTGGGCGCCCCCGCCTCGATGAGGCCCGGCTGGCCAACCGCCGCGACCGCTCCACCGTCGAGGGGCGCGTCTTCACCGACCTGGCGCGAATGGCGCAGGTGCGCGCCGGCCTGCCCCAGCTCGACGCCGTCGTGCGCACCCAGGTCCAGGACGTCGACGACCCCGGGGTGCTGGTGACCTACCGAGACCACCCGCGCGGCAGCTTCGTGGGCGTGTACAACGTGACCCCGCAGTGGCGCTCGGTGGCCGCCGACCAGCTCGCCCGGCTCGGGGTCATGGGGGCCACCGACGTCCTGACCGACACGGTCCCCTTCGGCTCCACCACGCTGGACGGGGCGGGCGATGGGCGCGTGCCCGTGCCGCCCTACGCCGCCTGGTGGCTGGTGCGCCCCACGGACTGAGACGGACCAAGGTCCCGGCACGGAGTTGGGCCCCGGGCGGCGGGCATGCATCATTAAGGGCGTGACCCGCCGTAGCCTGCCCACCTCGTCAAACGCCCCCGATTCCGCAGCCGCTTCTGCGGCCACGGCGGTCACTGAGCCATCCAACGTCGCCCGGGAGACCGTGCTCGTCTCCGCAGCACTGGACTCGGCCACGCCCGCGGCGCTTCTGGCTGGGGCCATCGACGTCGAGCAGGCGCCCCGCCCGCTGAGCGTCTTCGACCTCATGCGCATCGGCATCGGCCCCTCTTCCTCCCACACCGTGGGCCCCATGCGGGCCGGCCGTGCCTTCAGTCGGGCCCTGGCCGAGGCGGTCCGCCTGGGCGGCGCGGGGGCGTCCGACGCCGAGTGCGCCTCCCCGGCCCCGGGCACCGGCCTGCCGCAGCCCACTCGCGTCACGGTCGAGCTCTACGGCTCGCTGGGTGCCACCGGCCGCGGGCACGCCACCGACCGCGCCACCGTCATGGGCCTGGCCGGCTACGAGCCCGAGACGGTCCCCGCCGTCGTGTGCGAGTCCCTCATGGAGGAGGTCGAGGCCGCCGGCGAGCTGGTGGTCGACGGCGTCGGTCCCATCCCCTTCAGCCCGAGCGCCGACATCCACTTCCTGCCCGGGCGGGTCCTGCCCTACCACGTCAACGGCATGACCCTGACCGCCTACTGCGCCAGCGGCGCCGAAATCCTGCGCCGCACCTACTACTCCGTGGGCGGCGGCTTCGTCATGGAGGACGTCGGCGCCCCCGGGGCGCCTTCGATCCAGGCCCTGGCAACTGCCTCCGCCTCTCAGGCTCACGCCACCTGCGCGCCCTTCCCCCTTCACCACCTCGGCCGCGATGCTGGCGATCTGTGAGCGCGAGGGCCTGAGCGTTTCCGACGTCGTCCTGGCCAACGAGCTCTCCGCCCGCAGCCGCGAGGAGGTCATGGCCTACCTGGACCGGCTGCGGGCCACGATGCGCGCCTGCATCGAGGCCGGCATGAACGCCGAGGGCATCCTGCCGGGCGGACTCGGCGTGCGCCGACGTGCCAAGGCCCTCCACGAGAGGCTGTGCGCCCAGTCGACCGGTCCGGCCGCCGCCTTCACCATGGCCGACCCCCTGCGCGGCATGGACTGGGTGGACCTGTTCGCGCTCGCGGTCAACGAGGAGAACGCCGCCGGGCGCCGCGTCGTCACCGCCCCCACCAACGGCGCGGCCGGCATCGTCCCGGCGGTCCTGGCCTACTACGAGCGCTTCATCCCCGGGGCCGACGACGACGGCGCCCGCCGCTTCCTGCTGGCCGCCACCGCTGTGGGTGGGCTCATCAAGACCAATGCATCGATCGCGGGGGCCGAGGTGGGCTGCCAGGGGGGAGGTCGGCTCGGCCTCCTCGATGGCGGCCGCCGGCCTGGCCGAGGCCCTGGGCGGTACGCCCGCCCAGGTCGAGAACGCCGCCGAGATCGCCATGGAGCACAACCTGGGGCTGACCTGTGACCCGGTGGGCGGACTCGTCCAGATCCCCTGCATCGAGCGCAACGCGGTGGCCGCCGTCAAGGCCATCAACGCCGCCCGCATGGCCCTGTGGGGCGAGGGCCGGCACGCCGTCAGCCTCGACACCGTCATCGAGACGATGCGCCAGACCGGCGAGGACATGCTCGCCAAGTACAAGGAGACCTCCCGCGGCGGCCTGGCCGTCAACGTCGTGGAGTGCTGAGGAGGTCGCTCTGCATCTCCATGTTTGATAACGCGGATTGACGTGGCCATTCTGGTGGGTCCTTGAGCGTGACTCAACTATTCCGGCGTGCGGTACGGAACCAAAACCTAAACAACTGAAATGTAAGCGATGGGAAATTTCAACTACATTCTTATAGCCGTTGCTGTTGCTGTCGGCCCCGCAGTCAGAGTGTATTTAGGGCGCAGAAACTCGAAACGATACTCGGTCTCCACTGAGGGCGCTGTGAGGGTGCGATCCCCGAGGTTCCCATTGATTGCCGTTATCATCCTGGCGCCCGTAGGGATCGCTTTAAATGTCGTTGGGGTGTTCTGTCTATGGTTTTCTATTCAAGCCTGGATATATTCGCAGGATACCTCTCTGTTCTCATATGAAGACACTGCCTGGGTCTTCTTGCTGGCTCTGATGGCCCTTGCTGGCGGCATATTTTTGTCGTCGTTATCGTATCTCATGATCATGTCTCTGAAAAATGAGTATGTCGAGACGGGAATTGATTACGTTGAGAAGCGCGGACGGCTTGGTAAGGTCACTCGGATATTCTTTCAAGAAATTTCCTCGTACGATTATGACGTGGATTCCGAGGGAGGTGTGTTGACGATTGGGGCGGTGGACGGTCGCGAGATATCGTTTGAGGTCGACTATTATCGTGGCGATTATGTGATGGCCGCCATCGCAATTCGGAAAGCCAACGGTCGTTGGTTCGATCCGACTGATGAAGCCGTCCATCAACGACTTGTTCAGATCGCTTCTGACGGGACTGCAAAGCGTTATATCAGAGAGCATCCGTGTGATGATGATCTGAATGTGTCATGTGGCTCCTAGGGTCGCGTTGGGCTTGATCGCCCCGTCTTGGGGTGGTGCGCACCTTCTTGGCCGGCTTCCCCTTCACACGCTGTATGGGCAGGAGGAGCTGGGAGATGTGCGCATGGCGCCGTCGACGAGACCGATGGCGCGAGTGAGCCGCTCACGTTGGTTGGAGAGCGCCGACCGGTGATCATTCAGCAGGGCCTTGCGCTCCTGCGCGGTTGCTCGGATGAAGCGCCTGATCTGTTCCAGGGTGAATCCCGCCTCCTGTGCGCGTCGCACCGCCATGGCCCGGCTGAGTTCTTCAGGGCGATACCGACGGTGCCCGAGGGAGTCTCTCGCAGGCTTCAGGATCCCCTCGTCCTCCCAGTGCCGTAGAACGTGTGCTGCGATTCCGGTCTCACGGGCCACGTCGCCGATCCGCTTGCCTTGAGGTCGGCCTGAAGGGGGAGCCTGGTTGTCATGACGATTCATCATCTCAACTGTGGCACACTTCATCCGCCGAGCCAACTCCTTGTGAACGGTCGAGGACGTCTGACCGCTCCCGCGACACTCGTATGTCACTGCCTTGTCGTGCAGACAGGAAAGTACTGGACGCTCGTCGATGCCGGACTGGGATCAGCCGACCTGCGTAATCCCCGCGATCGCTTAGGCGATACCTTCTTGCGCAGGGTTCGCCCCGCCCTCAACCCTACAGAGCTCGCGATCACGCAGGTTCAGGCACTCGGTATCGATCCGCACGACGTGAGAAGCATCGTCCTCACCCATCACGATGTCGATCATGTGGGAGGTATTGCGGACTTCCCGTGGGCGCACGTCTACGTGTCACGCGCTCAGGTCGACCTCATCATTCCCGCGCTGCGCAAGGATATGGTGCACAGGCTTCATCCGGTTCAGTGGTCGCATGCACCTCAGTGGCAGCCTGTCACCTTGTCGGAGATGTGGCGTTCACGCCCCTCTTTCAGGATCAATGACAACCTGAGCCTGGTGGCGCTTGATGGACATATTGAGGGGCACTGTGCGGTTGTCATTGACCGGGAGAACAAGCCCGCTCTTATGCATGCCGGCGATGCGGTGATGGATGTCAAGACCGAGCTCTTCGGTGGACGTGCTCCCCTGGGGCTCAGGGCATTTCAGCACATGACACGGACCGATGCGCAAGCATGGCGAGAATCAAGGGCCTGGCTCAAGGAATGTGTGGAGGACGGAATCGACATCATCTGTGCTCACGAGCCGCACCCTCTTCTTTCCTGAGCCCGCCGAAGCCGGCTACCGATGCTTCGTGACAGAGCCTTGCAATGATGTGCTGGTGGGGGCCGCAGCGTTGTGCTGCGGCCCCCTTCAGTGCCCAGCCCGGGTCAGCTGCTCTGGGCGGTGCTGGACTGGTTGTTCGACTGGTTGTTCTGGTTGCTCTGGTTGCCGGACTGCTGCCCGTTGGACTGCTGGCCCTGGCCGCCGCCGGGCCGGCCGCCCTGACCTCCCTGACCGCCCTGGCCACCACCCATGGGGCCACCCGACCCGGCCGACAGCGCTGAGGCCGTCCCCGTGGCCGAGCCGCCCGACGACGTCGCCACCGTGTACTGCTGGCCCTCAGTAAGCCCCAGCACCGTGATCGCCTCAGCCGTGAAGTCCACCTTGAGCGAGGCCACCTGCGACCCGGAAGCATCCGTGACGGTGAGCGTGTCCCCCGCCCTCACCGACGGCGAGCCCGTCACCCCCACGAGCTGGCTCTCGCCATTGGCGTCCACCGAGCCGTCCATCGCACCGGCCTGCCCCGAGACCACCACGATCCCGCCCTTGACGTAGGCCGAACCGTTGGAGTCGATACCGTCGGAGGAGGCGTAGGAGACCTCCACCTCGCCGCCGCTGATCGTGAGCACCGAGCCGTCGTCGGACTCGGAGTCGGCATTCTCGTGCCCCTCGATGACGTGGTCGCCGTTGGAGGCGTTGATGCCGTCGTCGCCCGCTGCGATGGACAGCTCCCCGCCGGCCACGTTGATGAACGGCGCCTGCAGCCCCTCATCGGCCGCATTGACGGTGACCTTCCCGGAGTCCTGCGTATAGCTCACCCCGGCGTTGATGCCCTTGGGTGAGGGCGTCGAGGAGTCCGCCGTCGACTCCTGCCCGGGCGGGGCCTGCTCCTCCACAGTGGCGTTGGCCTGGCCGCCACCGGCCGTGATCGTCAGGGTCGTGTCCTTGACAGTGACGTCCGTGGTCGCCGAGATCGCGTCGTCGGTGGAGGTCAGCGTGATGCTCGCCTTGCCCAGGGAGATGAAGCCTTTCGTCTCATCGTCGCCTCACTGGACTTCAGGGCGTCGCCCCCGGCCTCGACCGTCAGCGTCCCGGACTCCACCACCAGGTAGTCCTTGCCGCGCAGGCCGTCGTCGGCGGCCTTGACCGTGATGGTGGCGTTCCCGGTGATGATGAGGCCGTTCTTGGAGGAGATGCCGTCCTTGTAGGAGCCGGTCACGTCCAGCTGACCGGTCCCGGTGACGGTGAGGGTGTCGGAGGAGAACAGGGCCGCGGTGGCCTCCTGCCCCGAGGCGTAGCTCTGGCCGTCGGTCAGCGTGTTCTTGGAGTCCTTGGCCAGGACCACGATCGCGTTGCCGGCGTCCTGGATGTCGATGGCCGGCCCGTCCGAGCTCGTGATGCTCGCGCCCTTGAGGACTAGGCGCACGTCGGCCTTGGGGGGCGTTGACGACGATCCGCCCGTTGCTGAGCTCGCCGCTGATGATGTAGGTGCCGCCGCCGCTGATGGTGACGGTGCCCCCATCGACCTTCACGTTGCTCGACGCCGACCCGCTGGCTGAGGCCGATGATCCCGACAGCGTGATCATGGCGGCCGACGACGTGTCTGGGGTGCCGGCGTCGTCCGCCGAGCTCGAGGCGTCCTCCACCGAGGCGTTCGCGCCCAGGATGTCGGAGACGCTTGCGCCGGTCGACGCCGTGGCGACCGACGAGGAGATCGTCGTCCACGTCGTGTCCGACTCACTCGAGCCGGAGGCGCTGTCCTTACCGGACGCCGAGGAGGTCGAGCAGCCGGCCGCCAGGGCGATCGCGGCCAGGAGCGCGACGGCTCCGGTCGCACGACGGCGGAGTCGGTGGAGGGGCTTGGTCGTCGTCTTGGTGGTCTTCATGGTTTCTGGCCTCTTCTTCTCGGGTTCTTCTTGGGTCCGGTGTCGGATCGTTGGTGGTCTGAGGGCGGCGCTCAGGCGGCGCTCGCGGTGGCGCGCGTGGCGCCGATGCTCTCCAGGCTGGAACGGTCGGTGCCGAACAGGTCGGCGAGCTCGTGGGTCAGGGTCCGGTACCACCGGTTGGCGGGCAGCTCGGGGTGGAGCAGCGCCATGCCGGTGGCGTACTTCGAGATGCGGGCGGGGCGGTGGCCGGCGTCCCACAGGGCCCGGTCCGCAGGCGAGGGCGTGGCCGGGTTCTTCGTCTCGACGATGGCGACGCCCGCTACCGCCACCGGCTCACGGTCGTCGATGGTCGCGGTCAGGTGGGCCGGACGCAGGGCCTGCGGGGCACCAGCAACGACGGCAGTCCTCTCGCGTGCCGCCGGAGTCAGGCGCCGCCAGGTCAGGGACGTGTCGATGGTGGCCCGGGCCTCAGCCTCAGGCAGGTGCAAGGTGGTGCGCTCATAGGTGGTGGCCAGCACCGGCCGCAGCGCGGCGGCGACATCCCGGGCAGCAGCCGGACCGGTGACCCCTGTGCTCGCCAGGCAGGCGGCCACGAAGGCGCGGCCCGAGCCGGTCAGGCGGGAGGCATCGTCGGGGTGGTATCCCATGCGCCGCTTGACGTTGGTGCCGCGCGCGCCGCGGGTCTTCACCTCCAGGAAGCACAGGCCGGAATCCAGGTAGGTGCGGGTGCGCACCTTGAAGCGCCGACGCCGCTTGCGGGCCGTGAGCATGAAGGCCTCCAGCCCCGGGGTGTCGAAGTAGGTCGAGGCGTAGGAGAAGCGGCGCCTCCCGTCGATGTCCAGGACCCGGGCCTTGGAGGTGAGACCGCCCACGAGCTCCTGCGCACGCTCCAGCGGCACCAGGTACTTGCGGTCCACCCGGGTGAGCAGGCCCGCGGCGCCGTTGAGCTCGGCGAGACTGGTCGGGGCCAGGTGTTCGGCGTTCAGGGGGGCCGACGTCGGAGCCAGAGGCCCTGCGAAGGAAGCTGCCGGGGAGGTGCTCACAGTCGCCGTTGAGATCGTCGTTGAGGTTGTCGTCGTGGTCATCATCGGGGTCCTTGTCTGTCCTGGTCTGGCCTGGTCTGGCCTGTCGGCTTCGTCCGGGTCAGCGGTCAGCGCGAGGCCACGACGGCGGGCGAGGCCACCTGACTGCTGGAGCGGGTGACGTACTGGGCGGCCGGCGCCACGGTGAGGGGCTGGGCCTCGACAGGCTCGGGGCGGGAGCCGGCCTGCGCGGAGTTCAGGCGCGTGCCGCTCCAGGGCTGGGCGGTCTGCGCCTCGCGGGCGACGGCACCGGTCGGCTCGGCGGCCGGCTGCGCGGCAGGGGCGACGTCGTCGAAGGCCGTAGCGATCTCAAGCTCAGCGGGAGTGTGGCGCGGCAGCCGGAAGCGGACGTCAACGGTGGTGGTGTCGTCGACCAGGTCGAGGCGCTGGACCTCCACCGAACGGACCTGCCCGCCCAGGGTGCGCTCCAGGTGCGCGATGAGCGCGGTCTCGTTGGTGATGGCATGGTCGAGGACGATCACCTGGTGACGGTTGCGGCGCATGAGCGCGGGGTGGTCGCCGACCCACAGGGCGGCGACGACGGTGCCCATGAGGGCCGCCACCATCCCGATGGGTGCGGTCTGGATGCCGCCGAGCAGCCCCAGGGCCAGGGCCGCGAAGAAGTAGGCAACCTCGTGCTGGGCCAGCTCGGTGGAGCGCAGGCGGATGATGGACAGGACCCCGAAGAGCCCCAGCCCCAGGCCGGCCGCGACGCTCGCCGTCGACAGCAGCAGGGTGACGGCCAGGACGCCCACGTTGACGCCGATATAGGCCGCCATGAGGTCCTTGCGTGCGTGGCGTGGGGCGTAGAGGGCCCCGACCAGGACGGCGAGGGCGATCAGGTCGGCGGCGATGTAGGTCAGGGTGGTCAGGCTCATCGGGAGGCTCCTGTCGGGTCAATCGGACCGGTGACGGAGCCTGGCCGCGGGGGTGGGCGGCAGGGGAGCGCCCTCAGCGCGCCGCGGCGTTGTGCGGCTCCGTCCGGTGAGAAACAGTCAACGGGTGCATTCCATGAGCGCGCTGTGAACAGGGCATGGGGGAGGCATGACTTGCCGCGCCGCGGCATGAGACGGCCAGCAGCGCCCCCGCATACGGGCGAGGCCCGTGACTGGCGGAGGCGCTGATGAGGGGTGAGGTGGAGGCGTGACGGTGCTGCTCAGGCCGCGAGCTGGCGCGACCGGACCTGACGCCAGTAGCGCCCCAGGTCCCGCTTGATGGTGCGGTTCCACCGGTTGGTGGGCAGGCTCGCGTCCAACAGGGCCAACCCGGTGGCGTACTTCGAGATCCGGGCCGGTCGGTGCCCCTGATTCCACAGGAGACGGTCCGTGGGGGAGGCCGTGGAGGGGTTCTTCGTCTCGACGACGTTGAGGTGATCCACTGAGACGCCCTGCCCCAGGCGCTTCCCGTCGGGGCCGAACAGGTCCCAGGTGAGCTGGGTGTCGAAGGTGGCGCGGGCCTCGTCGTGGGGCAGGTGCAGGGTGGTACGGCTGTAGGTGGAGTCCATGACCGGGACGAGGGCATCGGCGATCGTGCGCGCCTCGTCCGAGGAGCAGGTGCCGGACTCCACGAGGCGCTCAATGACGAACAGGCGACCGTCGGGTGTGACGCGGTCGGCGTTGTCGGGGTCGTACTTGAAACGGTCCTTGACCGTGGCCTCGCGCGACCCGTTGGTCTTGACCTCCAGGAAGCACAGGCCGGAGTCCAGGTAGGTGCGGGTGCGGATCTTGTAACGCCGACGGCGCTTGCGGGCCGCCAGGAAGAAGGCGTCCAGCCCGGGGGTGTCGAAGTAGGTCGAGGCGTAGCGGAAGTGACGCAGGCCGTCGATCTGGAGGACCTGTGCCCGCGGGGCCAGGTGGTTGATGACGTGCTGGGTGTCTCCCGGGGGCACCAGGTACTTGCGGTCCATGCGAGTCAGGAGGCTCGCCTCGGAGTTGAGCTCGGCGAGGGTGATCGTGTTGATGCCGTCGGTGTTCAGCACGGTGCAGTCCTTTTCGGGAACGGGAATCGCGAGGTGGGGGCCGGTGCTGCTGGGCGGCAGCGGTGGTGCGGGGATGCGGTGGCTGCTTGGCGAGAACGCGGCGGGTGCACTACGTCCTGGATGCGCGGCGTTGACGTGGTGCTGCCCCTGCCGCCGGTGGCGCCGGCGGTGAGGTGGGCAGTGTGGTTAGTTGTAGCGGGGCTGCACCAAGGCTGGAGGGTTGCTCACCTGGGCGTGCTGCTGGGAGTGCTGGGAGATGCGCTGCTGGCGGTGACCGGTGATCCAGTCGTACCGGGGTGGTGCGGTGGCGGCTCTCGCGGCGCTGTCGGCCACGGGGGCCTCGGGCCAGAGCTGCTGACTGGCGGGCTGGGCCTGGCTGACGGCCTGAGCAGCGACCTGAACAGGGGCCTGAGGCGGAGCCTCCTGGACCAGGTGTGGGCCCTGCGCCGCCTTCTCCTGCTGCACCTGGGCGGCCGGTGCCTGAGCGGGCCTCGCTGCACGGGAGCGAGGAGACAACCGGTAGTGGACCTCGACGATGGTGGTGTCATTGACCAGGTCCAGACTCTTGAGGTCGACGCTGCGCACCTGGGCGCCGAGCAGGTCCTCGAGCTCGGTGATGAGCTCGTTCTCATCGCTGATGGCTCGGTCAAGGGTGACGACCTGGTTGCGGTTGCGGCGCATGAGTGCCGGGTGGTCACCCACCCACAGGGAGGCGAGGATGAGAGCCATGAGGATGGTGACGATGATGAGGTGGGTCTTGATGCCGCCGAGCAGGCCAAGGGCCAGGGCCGCGAAGAAGTAGGCCACCTCCCCCTGGGCTAGGGAGGAGGAGCGCAGGCGGATGATGGACAGGACGCCGAAGAGTCCCAGGCCCAGTCCGGCCCCGACGTTGTCGCTCGTTGACAGCAGCAGGGTGACAGCCAGGACGCCGACGTTAACGCCGATATAGGCGGCCACGAGGTCTCGGCGTCCGTGGCGCGGAATGTAGAGGGCCCCGACCAGGATGGCGAGCGCCACCAGGTCGGCACCGATGTAGGCCAGTGTCAGTGGTAGATCGTTCAACACCTGCTGCATGAGGATGTCCTTGGGGAGGTGGGTTGGGGAAACCGTATTATTACGATAACATAACGATATGTCCGTCTATATAAATCACGCTAGGGCGTTGGCTTCTGGTTCGGTGTGAGGCTGCATACTCCGGGCTGCCCCTCGCGTCTCGCGTCGCCTCGGGACTTCGTATTGTGGGCATGAGGTGCCGGTCGGAACAATCTCCTTCAACTACCTGCGGTCTCGACTGTTTGCTGGGTGTTCGCTGGATGTGGCGACACGCCGAACGGGTGCGTTTGAGAGGGTGAATTCTGCGTCTTCATCCCCAGGGCTGGGGGCAGAGAGCCGACGACGGCCGGTCCTGCCTGTGGTTAAGGGACGCGAATAGATGTCGTACCCGTGCAGGACCATCGTTGTGCGGATTGTGGAGCTGGGGTCGAGGGCCTCCGGCGAGGTGTCCACGGACTGTCTCCACCAGCCGTCCACAGTGAGACCAAGGTTTTCCACAGAGGGGAGGGGTGGTGTGCACAGGCCCACGTTGAACACACTATCTAGGGGTGATGGACCCGGATCACCCCAAGGGGTAGTGTCTTGCTCCGCGGGGCCGTTCTGGCCTCCCGTGAATGACAAGCGTGTGGTGCCGCTGGCGCAGTCCCTGTCAGGGGACGGGCCGCAGTCACCGCCACCCGACCCTGAGGAAGAGACGGACATGGCGATCACCATCTACAGCAAGCCCAACTGCGTCCAGTGCACGGCCACCTACCGCGCCATGGACAAGGCCGGCCTGTCCTACGAGACGGTGGACATCTCCCTGGACGCCCAGGCCCTCGAACAGGTCAAGTCCCTGGGGTACGCCCAGGCCCCCGTCGTCGTCGCCGGAGAGGACCACTGGTCCGGCTTCCGTCCGGACAAGATCAAGACCCTCGCCCTGGCCGTCGAGTCCGTCGCGGTCTGAGACCGCGGGGGCACGCCGTGAGTAGCGGGCTTCTGCTGGTCTACTTCTCCTCCACCTCGGAGAACACGCACCGATTCGTGGGCAAGCTCGGCTTCCCGACGGCGCGCATCCCCCTGAGGCGCACGGACCCGCCGCTGACCGTGGATGAGGAGTACGTCCTAGTCGTGCCCACCTACGGTGGCGGCTCCGTTAAGGGGGCGGTGCCCAAGCAGGTCATCGCCTTCCTCAACAACCCGGACAACCGGGCCCTGTGCCGGGGCGTCATCGCCTCGGGCAACACCAACTTCGGCCAGGCCTACTGCCTGGCGGGTGACATCATCGCCAGCAAGCTGGGGGTGCCGTTCCTGTACCGCTATGAGCTGCTCGGCACCCCCACAGACGTCGCACGCGTCAAAGAAGGATTGGAAGACTTTTGGCAGACACGCTGACGGACACCGGCTCTGAGACCGTGTCCTCCCCGGAGCTGGACTACCACGCGCTCAACGCGAAGCTGAACCTCTACGACGCGGAGGGCAGAATCCAGTTCGATGCCGACCACGAGGCGGCCCGGCAGTACTTCCTCCAGCACGTCAACCAGAACACGGTCTTCTTCCACGACCTGGAGGAGAAGCTCGAGTACCTGGTCGAGGAGGGCTACTACGAGGGCCACATCCTGGACAAGTACTCACCGGAGTTCGTCAAGTCCGCCTTCAAGGCCGCCTACGCCCACAAGTTCCGCTTCGAGACCTTCCTGGGTGCCTTCAAGTACTACACGTCCTACACGCTCAAGACCTTCGACGGGAAGCGCTACCTGGAGCGCTTCGAGGACCGCGTCACCATGGTGGCCCTCACCCTGGCCGACGGCGACGAGCAGCTGGCCCTCGACCTCGTCGACGAGATGATGTCCGGCCGCTTCCAGCCGGCCACCCCCACCTTCCTCAACGAGGGCAAGGCCCAGCGCGGGGAGCCCGTCTCCTGCTTCCTCGTGCGCATCGAGGACAACATGGAGTCGATCGCTCGTGGCATCAACTCCGCCCTCCAGCTGTCCAAGCGCGGCGGGGGAGTGGCCCTCCTGCTGAGCAACCTGCGGGAGATGGGCGCCCCCATCAAGCGCATCGAGAACCAGTCCAGCGGCGTCATCCCCGTCATGAAGTTGCTGGAGGACTCCTTCTCCTACGCCAACCAGCTCGGGGCCCGCCAGGGTGCGGGGGCCGTGTACCTGCACGCCCACCACCCCGACATCATGCGCTTCCTGGACACCAAGCGTGAGAACGCCGACGAGAAGATTCGCATCAAGACCCTCTCGCTGGGCGTCGTCATCCCGGACATCACCTTCGAGCTGGCCCGCAACAACGAGGACATGTACCTCTTCAGCCCCTACGACGTCGAGCGCGTCTACGGCATGCCCTTCGCGGACATCAACGTCACCGAGAAGTACCGCGAGATGGTGGACGACGGGCGCATCAAGAAGAAGAAGATCAACGCCCGTACCTTCTTCCAGACCCTGGCCGAGATCCAGTTCGAGTCCGGCTACCCGTACGTCATGTTCGAGGACACGGTCAACAAGGCCAACCCCATCAAGGGCAAGGTCGTCATGTCCAACCTGTGCTCCGAGATCCTTCAGGTCTCCGAGCCCAGCGAGTTCAACGAGGACCTCACCTACGCCCACGTGGGCAAGGACATCTCCTGCAACCTGGGCAGCCTCAACATCGCCAAGACGATGGACTCCCCGGACTTCGCCCGCACGATCCGCACCGCCGTGCGCGGCCTGACCGCCGTCAGCGACCAGACCCACCTGCCCAGCGTGCCCTCCATCGACCGGGGCAACCATGAGTCGCATGCCATCGGCCTGGGGCAGATGAACCTCCACGGATTCCTGGCGCGCGAGCGCATCCACTACGGCTCCGAGGAGGGCCTGGACTTCACCAACGTCTACTTCGCCAGCGTCCTGTTCGCCGCCCTGACGGCGTCGAACGAGATGGCCGTGGAGCGCGGGGAGAGCTTCGTGGGCTTCGAGGACTCGACCTACGCCAGCGGCGAGTTCTTCGAGAAGTACGTGACCCAGGACTTCGTGCCGGTCACCGAGCGCGTCAAGGAGATCTTCGCGGCCTCCAGCGTGCACGTTCCCACGCGTGAGGACTGGGCCGAGCTGGCGGAGAAGATCAAGAAGGGCGGCCTGTACAACCGCAACCTGCAGGCCGTGCCGCCCACCGGCTCGATCTCCTACATCAACAACTCCACCTCCTCGATCCACCCGATCGTGGCCAAGGTGGAGATCCGCAAGGAGGGCAAGATCGGCCGCGTCTACTACCCGGCGCCCTTCATGACGAATGACAACCTCGAGTACTACCGGGACGCCTACGAGATCGGCCCGGAGAAGATCATCGACACTTACGCCGTGGCCACCCAGCACGTGGACCAGGGGCTGAGCCTGACGCTGTTCTTCCCGGACACGGCCACCACCCGCGACGTCAACCGCGCCCAGATCTACGCCTGGCGCAAGGGCATCAAGACCCTCTACTACATCCGCCTGCGTCAGGCCGCCCTGACCGGAACCGAGGTCGAGGGCTGCGTCTCCTGCATGCTGTGAGGGGACGTGGTTGCGAGTCGAGGATCTCTGGAGTGAGTGGTTGGGATGAGAGTCAGCCTTACCGGGTGTTTGTTGACGAATCTGAGGTCAGTGGATACTCAATAACGGCTGTCTATGTTCGACCGCAGGATGTTCACAAGATCAGGACTGTGCTTCGTAAGCATCTGCGTTCGGGACAGCGCTCCATCCACTTCACCAAAGAGCGGCCGGAAGTACGTAAGGCTGTGATAGCAGACATAGCTAAGATGCCGATTAAGGCCGAACTTTACAAAGTGGCGGAGAAACACCGGAAAGCTCGTTCAATATGCCTGCAAGCGTTGGCTGAGACTCTGCGGGACGGGAAGTGTCAACAACTGGTTCTCGACCAGAATGATTCGGTTTGTCAGTCTGACCGGAGAGTCCTACACAGTGCCCTCGGCCCTGGCTGGAGCGGTACATACGACCACTTCCACGATCATCAAGAGGCTCTCCTGTGGCTGCCGGATGCCATCAGCTGGTGCTGGAATAAGGGAGGAGCGTGGCGAGCCAGGCTCTCTGACATAGATCTCAAGATTGTGCCGTTGGCTAGATGATGCGCAAAACCCGGCTCGCCCACCGTCCGGAAGGCTGCCGGGTCTACTTCACAGGGCTACTGCCCTGAGCAGTTCAAGGATAGGTCATCGGATGGAGAAGTGCCAGTGCTTCGGTGGGGCTGGTGTTGATCGGCCGCTCACATGAGCTTCCTGCTCAGGATGTGCTGAAATGCTGGTCCACTTGGCGTCGTCAAAGTTCTGCAGGTGACGACTCCTCGGCACGACGGCCCAACTCGCGCACGGTGGCGTGCGGATCCTCGCCAACCGTGACCCGCGTCTGTGAGCCTGCAGGCGCAGTGGGGCGTGAGCGGGCTGAGGCGCTACCCGACGTCGTCGGCGTCGTCGGCACGGTTGCCGTGGTCGGACTCGTCCTCGTCCTCGGGGTCACGCCAGACCTCGTCGCAGCGGTGGACGCTTGTGGCGATGAGGCGAGCATTGGGCAGGTCCACGGTGCGCACCCAGTGGCCGGCCGCGATCGGGTTCTTACCGAAGTCCTCGTGCCGGTTGATGAGCCGCGGCACGAGCACCTCCTCGGGCACGTCAATGTGGATGAGCAGGTCGATCCGCTCACGCGCCGCACCCCAACCGCGTGTCTCCAGCGCGAGGTAGTTGCCCTCAGTGACGACGACGCCGGTGCCGCTGACGATGCTCCCGGCTGCCACGGCCTCGTGCAGATCTCGCCGGTACACCGGGGCGAGGACCTGTGGGGCGCCGTCGGCCCGCACTCGGTCCAGCGTCGTCAGGTAGCCGTCGACGTCGAAGGTGTCCGGCGCACCCTTGCGGTTGCGGCGCCCCAGCTCGTCCAGGACGGCGTTGGACAGGTGGAAGCCGTCCATGGCAACCAGCCCAGCGAAAATGCCCGCTGCTTTCAACCCGGTCTTCAGCTGCTCGGCAATCGTTGATTTTCCCGAACCGGGAGCACCCGCGAGCCCGACGACGAGGCGCTCGGGCGCGTCGTTGGCCGCCAACCGCTGTACGAGCTGGTTGACGAGGTTGCTGACAAGGGCGGAGGTCTCGCCCACCCGAACCGTGGGACTCATGAATCTATTATCTCAGTCAACTACGTGCCTGAGGGGCCGGTGCAGTGTCTGTGTCCGTGATGATGTCCGGAGCGGAGTAGATGCCGGATGGATGGTGGAATTGCGGCCGATACTGCTGACGATCGGTTGTTGGCTGCAACCCCGGGGTTGGCTGAGGGATGAGCCGAGGTGGGCGCCGTCGAAAATCGATTTCTCCCACCTGAGCGGTTAGCGATGAAGTCGTCATCATCGTCATCATTCCGAGGCAAAACGGCAGCCGATTCGTGACCGTCGCATGAGATTTTCGCCATTGATACCAGTAAATATAGAACTTAAGTTCGGCACCGCATCAATTGAGTGCCGGACTTCTCCCGAAAGGTTTGCCGTGTCAAAGATCCCTGCCCCCAGAGCGCTCAGAGCGCCTGTGCGTGCCACAGGTGCTCTCCTCCTGCTCGTGGTGATGGTTGCTGCGATGCTGACGGTCCTGCCCATGCAGGCCCGAGCCGCCATCAACCCGAAGATCACCATCTCCGACCTGTCACTGACCCCCTCCAACGCCACCGGCGAGGAGAACCCGAGCAAGACCGCGATCCAGAGCGGTGACTACCTCAAGCTGAAGTTCAACTGGGATGCCAGCAAGGCCAACGCCAAGAGTGGGGACTCCTTCGAGATCGCACTGCCCGAGCAGGTCCGCAGCAAGGACAAGCTCACCGAGCCGATGATGCTCAACCACGATGGCACCAGCACGAAGGTGGGTGAGTGCTCGGTGGCTGAGCGCACGATCACCTGCACCTTCAACAGCGAGCTCGACAAGATCGTCGCCCAGGGCTTCAAGGATCTGCGTGGAAACGGGGCGTCGCTGGTGGTGGCTAACGGGGCCACTGACCTGCCCAAGCTGCCGATCAAGGCCAACGGTGCGGACACTACTGTGGCCGTTCCCGGCGGGAAGATTGCCCCCTACGTCGAAGGCCCCTACAAGCCGGAGAAGGTCACCAAAGTGGGCCAGCGACCTGAATGTCGACTCCGACAAGATTGCCTGGCAGCTGATCTTCGGCCCCGACCAGATCAAGGCGGCTCTCGAGGAGAACGGCCAGTCTCTGACCGTGGACGGCAAGACCCGCTCGACCATCATGTTCACCGACGAGCTCGGCCCCGGACAGAAGTACGTTGCCGACAAGGCGAAGTGGAGGCTGGAGACTGGCACCGCTGAGGGCAAGAACGCCAGTTCCGTCCAGCTCACGGACGCTGCCGGAACGGACCAGAATACCAGCGCGGGCGACTTCGACCTCGATGTCACCTTCAATGGCGACGTCGCCTTCATCAAGGTGACCGGTCCCTTCGTGCCGCGTAGCAACTACATCGTCCGCTACGAGTCGACCCCTGAGACCGGCAACGGCAAGGTGCAGCCCGGTGTGCGGTACAAGAACGACGCCACCGTGCTGGGAACCAGCTTGCGGGGCTCCTACGCGGTGCACTACGCCTCGTCCTTCTCCATCAACGTCGAGATGAAGCCCGGATTTGGTGGATTCGAGATCACCAAGCTCCTCACCGGAACGCAGACCGGCAAGGTGCCGGCGGACACCACTTTCAAGGTCAGTGTCCACTACGACCTGCCCGGCGGTGCGAAGGCCAGCGCCTACCCGGACTGGAAGGCCCCGGGCACCCTCAACCAGGAGGGTACTGGTGGTGACCTCGAGATGACCCTCGGCATCGGTGCCAAGACCGTGTTCAAGGACATCTTCCCCGTTGGAACGGTCCTCACATTCAACGAGGACCCGACGAACGCCTCGGCCACTCCCGAAGGTGTCGTCTGGGGCAAGCCGGCCTTCACGGTGAACGGTCAGAGCGCCAGCACCGCGACCATCGCGGACCAGGAGCTCACGCCCGTGATGCTGAGCAACTCCGCGGACGCCGTGCCCGTGGATCACGGTGACTTCACGATCACGAAGGCCCTGGCCGGCGACGGCGACTTCACCAACTCCACCTTCCTGTTCACCTACAGCTGCACTGACAGCACCACGGGCTTCCTGATGGTGAAGGGCGGGAAGACCTCGGAGCACTCCGAGGAGGTCCAGGCGGGCTCGACCTGCACCGTCACCGAGATCACCGACTCCGCCTCCCGGGCGGGATACACGCTGACCGCCCCGGAGCCGCAGACCGTCGCCATCGCCAAGGATCAGACGGCCGAGGTGACGATGACCAACACCTACACGAAGGCCAAGGGTCGTTCTCGGTGACCAACACTGCCGCGGGCGCTCCTGTGGCTGACAAGGAGTTCACTTTCACCTACACCTGCGACAACGGGCAGGAAGGCACCCTCAAGGCCAAGGCCAATGGCCCGGCGGTCAACGGTCCGGAGCTGCCCGTGGGCACTGAGTGCACCATTGAGCAGGACGTGGACAAGGCTCAGGTCGACGGGTACACCCTCAAGGCCCCCGGGTCTCAGAAGGTGACTATTGGCGAGAAGGTGCTGGACCTGAAGTTCGCTGGTATGTACGCCTCTCTCAATGTTCCGACGCCGAGCGCCGAGGCGACCGCGAAGCCCAGTGCTGAGGCGACCGCGAAGCCCAGTGCTGAGGCGACGGCGAAGCCGGTGGGTCAGGACCGCGATGCGAACCCGCCTGCGGCTCCGAGTGCCAAGCCCAGTGCCGAGGCAACTGCCAAGCCGAGTGCTGAGGCGAGCGCCAAGCCGAGTGCTGAGCCGAGCGCTGTCCCGGCGGACAAGCCCGCTGCTGACGCCAGCGCGGACCCGAACGCCAAGCCCAGCGCCGAGGCCACTGCCGCTCCGGCGGACAAGCCGGCCGATGACGCGAGTGCGGACCCGAACGCCAAGCCCAGCGCTGACGCGAACGGGGACCCGAACGCCAAGCCCAGCGCCGACGCGAACGGGGAGCCGAGCGCCAAGCCGACCGCGGACGCGACTGCTACGCCGACCGCCAAGCCGACCGCGGACGCGACTGCTACGCCGAGCGCCGAGCCGACCGCTACGCCGAGCGCCAGTGCTGGCTCTGACGTGAACGGGGACCCGAATGCTGACGTGAACGGGGACCCGAACGCCAAGCCCAGCGCTGACGCGAGCAGCTCCACCGCTGCGGGTGACTCGTCGTCGGCCGGTGCGCCTGCGCCGGGGACGTCCACCAGCTCGGCGGCGCCGAATGCGGCTCCGGGAGCGCCCGGCGGTTCCGCGGGCGGTCCGCTGGCCAGCACCGGTGTCAGGATCGGTCTGCCTCTGGGCATCGCCGTGGTCGCCGTGATGGGAGGGGCTCTGCTGGTGAGCCGCCGCCGCGCCTGACGTCGGCCTCCAGTTCCCTCTTCTCACAGGGATAGGTCCCCGGGCCCACCTGAGTTCTCCGCTCAGGTGGGCCCGGGGCTTCGTGCGCCCCAGCAGCCGCGCGGGTCAGACAGGGGAATGATCCCCATCCCGTGCGCCGGGGGTGAGGCCCTACGGTGGCGCCATGGCTCATCGTCGACGCAGCGTCATCCGTTTCCTCCTCACCGCCATCGCCTTGGCGCGCACGGGCACGCCGGTTCGTTGCTGATGGAGTGCGTAGGCCGACAGGATTCTCCACAACGCAGGACTTTGGTGAGTGTTCGACGTCGTCAGGTCCTGGCCGTAACGGCCGCATCCCTTGCTCTCGCAGTGGCTGGGTGCTCGCCTATGGCCATGGCGCGCAAGAGGCGGGAGCGGAAGGTGCAGCAGTACCTCTCTGGACTCGATGCCGTGGCGTCCGCGCGGGTAGAGGTGCACCCGGAGTTCTCAGAGCCGGATCGTTGGACCGTGGATGTGCGACTCAAAGATGATCCGTCCAAGGGGTCAGTGGTAACAGTTGTGCGGGACGCCTACGCCAAGGTGCTGAACCTGACCGGGGCCAATGAGGTGAGGATGGTTGTCACCTGGGTCAAGGGGAAGACCTCTGTGTTCTGCTACCTGCCGATGAAGGAAGCCGACAAGGCCGCATCCGCCACGGTGGAGGCGTTATCGCCCGGCATGGAGCGAGTCCAGATCGAGGAGGAGCGAATATCCTTCGAGTACCGCACTACTGAGGCGCTCCCGGACAACTTCATCCTGCCGCCCACTTCCCCGGTGCTGAGCCTTGCCTCCCTGAGAGTCGAGCAGAGCATTCTGATTGGACGGTCTCACTGCTTCATCTCCCACGCCAAGGGTAAGGACCTCACATCCGTGCCGATCAAGCGTGCACTGGAAGCCGTCCCCACCGACAAGCGGTACGGAGCGGTCCTGAGCCTGGAGGCGGAGGATTATAACAGTCACCAGGCCCGTCTCATATTCAAGAAATGGGTCAAAGACTGGCAGGATGAGGACGTTCAGCCCGACGCTGCGGTTCTTGCCGCGGTCCTAGGAAACCAGGTGCTCCAGCGGGTGGAGCTGCTTACCTCGGTGGAAAGCAAAGTCCAGCCCAGGGTCGTCGCCTTTGACATGAAGTCCGGCACTGTGGTCGGCCAGGGAGATCCGCCTGAGAAGGGGGCGCCCATCCTCGCCGCGGCCCAGCAAATGGTGGCCTCGGCATCCTGATGGGTCCGAACCCGAGGACGTCTCTGTCTGGCGTGCACATGCCAGGCATCGTCAAAGGAAGGGCAGTGAGGTCGATGAGTGTTCGACGTCGTGAGGTGCTGGTACTGGGGGTCGTGTCTCTTGCTCTCAGTGCGACTGCGTGCTCGCCGTTCGCTCTGGTTCGCGGCAGGAAGAAGAGGAAGGTGAGCACGTACCTTTCCGGGCTTGATGGTGTCACCTCTGTCAAGGTTCATGTCGACTCAGACTTCGTGTCGGATGATCGCTGGGACGTGACAGTGAACCTCAAGAAGAATCCTGGGCAGGAGACAGTCCTCGCAATCATTCGCAACGCACGAAACGAGGTCGTGCATCTGGTTGATTCTGACAAGGTGGACCTTGATGTCAGATGGGATCAGGGTGTGACGTCGGTGGCCTGTCACCTGCCCATGGATGACCCCGAGAAGGCTGTGCTGGCTGCCATGAAGGTGGTCTCCTCCGACCTGGAGCGCGTGGGCATCTCCAAAGAGAGAATCACTCTCGACTATCAGAACGGGACCAGCCTCCCTGACAACGCCATCCTGCCGCCGACGTCGCCGGTTGTGGGGGTTGGTTCACTCCAGACCGAGCAGGACTACTTTGTGGGCGGATCCTATTGTTTTATCACGCATTCTCAAGGTGTGGATCTCACGTCCGTTCCGATCAAGCGTGTTCTCGATGCCATCCCGGCAGATCAGCGAGTTCATGCGGCGGTGATTCTGAATGCGCATGACGACATCAGCCATGTCACCCAGCTGACCGTGCGAGGGCTCGGTGAGGACGGGAAGGGTGTGGATGTTGCCGCGGCAGCCCCAGTTCTGGCGGCCGTCCTGGGGAATCAGGTGCTTCAGAGGATCGAGCTGACCACCGCGCTGGACGGCGATCAGGACTTTGAGGAGGTCATCTTCGACATGCAGTCGGGTGACGTGCTCGGCCAGGGCGACCCTCCTGAGAAGGCAGCTGCCATCCTCTCCGCCGCCCGGCAGGCCGCGGCCTCCTCGTCGTGACGGTAGCGACGGCGTCGGACGGACCTCAGGAGCGCGGCGGGCACCACAGTCCCGATCGGTCGGGCGACACTGCCGGTCGTCGTCGTCGTCGGTAGCATGAGGCCGGATCACCCAAACCCCGGGAGGAACTGATGCACGAGCCCATCAAGCTGGTCGACCGCGTCCAGGCCATCAACTGGAACCGCCTGACCGACGACAAGGACCTCGAGGTCTGGGACCGCCTCACCGGCAACTTCTGGCTGCCCGAGAAGGTACCGCTGTCCAACGACGTGCAGTCCTGGGCCACCCTCAACGAGGCCGAGAAGAACATGACCACCCGTGTCTTCACCGGCCTGACGCTGCTGGACACGATCCAGGGCACGGTCGGCGCGGTCTCCCTCATCCCGGACGCCCGCACCCCCCACGAGGAGGCGGTGCTCACCAACATCGCCTTCATGGAGTCGGTCCACGCCCGCTCCTACTCCTCGATCTTCTCCACCCTCATCTCGACGGCGGAGATCGACGAGGCCTTCCGCTGGAGCGAGGAGAACGCGAACCTCCAGCGCAAGGCCCGCATCATCCTGGACTACTACCGCGGCGACGACCCCGAGAAGCGCAAGGTCGCCTCCACCATGCTGGAGTCCTTCCTCTTCTACTCCGGCTTCTACGCCCCCATGTACTGGTCCAGCCACGCCAAGCTGACCAACACCGCCGACCTCATCCGCCTCATCATCCGTGACGAGGCCGTCCACGGCTACTACATCGGCTACAAGTACCAGCTGGCCGTGCGCGAGTCCTCGCCCGAGCGTCAGCAAGAGCTCAAGGACTACACCTTCGAGCTGCTCATGGAGCTCTACGACAACGAGGAGCAGTACACCGAGGACCTCTACGACGAGCTCGGCCTGACCGAGGACGTCAAGAAGTTCCTGCGCTACAACGCCAACAAGGCCCTCATGAACCTGGGCTACGAGGCGCTGTTCCCGGCCGACGCCGTCGACGTCAACCCGGCGATCCTCGCCTCCCTGTCCCCCAACGCCGACGAGAACCACGACTTCTTCTCCGGCTCGGGTTCCTCCTACGTCATGGGCACGGCCGAGGCCACCCAGGACGAGGACTGGGACTTCTGAGCGCAGGGAGAGGGCGGGGTGACCGGTCGGCACGGTCTGACGGCACTTTAATGGTGCGTTCTGATGAGCGGAGGTCCGTGTGTGCCAGCCCTCGCAAGGGCCCTCCTGCTCGTGTCCATTTCTGCTTCATCGACGCTGAGTCTGTTGATGTCCGAGCGGATGTCACTTCTGTAGCGAAGCAAGTCGTCGCACCGCTGGGGTTGTCGGGACTGGCCAGGATGCAGCGAGAAGCAGACGTTGTTGGTGCGATCCTCGGGCGTATGCGAGCGATGGCGCGAGGGCGTCTGCCTGAGGAGAATCCTCCTGCCCTGTCTCCAGTCGTCTCGCAGCCTGACCTCTTCGAGCTTCGCTGGAAGTTCGTCAAGGAGAAGAACGCCTTGGTGCGGGCGTATCACGGTGAGCCTGGTGACCCTGATGTCGTCGTCGTGTGCATCCACCGCAAGGAGACGGATATGCCGGTTGTCAGGCAACGCGAGCTGCAGAACGCGATGCTGGAGGAGGGGCAGCGACGCTTCACTGTGGGAGAGCAGTGCCGCTGGGGTCACACCAAGGCTTGCCCTCACTGCCTCGATCCGTGATAGATTTTAGTCTATGACTTCGATCCGGTCGTCCCTCCAGGAGCGGGGCTTCGATGAGTTGGTTGAGCACTCGGCGCGACTCACTCAAGCCGATGACGAGATGCGCTGGGCGCTCATCCAAGCCCGCAAGGAGTCTGGCCTCTCGCAGCGCGACGTTGCCGAGATGATGGGCGTCAAGCAGCCGACAGTTGCCGCCTTCGAGAGTCAAGATAACGATCCTCGGCTCTCCACCCTGCGTCGCTACGCGCTTGCTGTTGGAGCGAGCGTGGAGCATCGCGTCACAACCTGGGGGAGTACGACCTTCGACTCGGAGAGTTGGACGCCCATTCAGACACTTGGTAAAGGGTGGCCTATGGCGGTAGAGGCGAGCGCTGGCGATCCGCTTCTGATCCAAGCCGGGTGCACAGTTCCGCTTGTCGACGACTTTTCTGTGGCTGCATGAGTGCTGATCGGTGTTACGAGACTGCTCGAGACCTGCTCCCAGTTCTCGATCTGAATCGTGTGACGCCCTACGAGGTTGCGGGTAGGCGCGTTTCCGCCCCCGAGGTCACCGAGATAACCAGTTCGATGGAGTCGATGATCGGTGGAGAGGAGGGGAAGTCCTTCGTCTTCAGGGTGCGGCAGCGGGTGAGGACCAGTGAGGCTGAGATTGCCGCTGACTTCGAAGCGGAGTACCGGTTCAGTGAGCCAGGTGGTCGGATCTCGGAGGAGGCTCAGGTCGAGTTCGCTGAGAAGGTGGCTTTCATGGCACTCGTTCCCTACCTCAGGGAGTCAGTCCATACGACTGCCATGCGTCTGGGTGTGCAGCCGCCCCTCCTTGGGATGGTGCGTCAAGGTGAGTTCCGGCTGCGTGCCGACGGCGACGCCGGCTCGAGCGCTGACGTTCAGAATTGACTGAATCAGGGGCTCTCATCTCACGGTCGACGTCGAGTTCTGCGGACTGGGCTCGATAGCGTCGCGTCACGACTTTCGATTTCTTCTGGATACCTCCTATGAGGGTCGTCGTGTGCCGCAGGCGACCGGGCGGAGACGGGGAGCGCTCCCCCGGGTAGCCTCCCCATGGCCGAGGGTTCGTGCCTGGCGCACACTTTCGTTGTCCCCAGCGTGCCAGAAAGGAATCCCCATGCGCTCCTCCGTCAAAGCTCTCTCCGTCGTCGCCGCCCTCGCCATGGCTGTCGGACTGTCCGCCTGCGATGAGGAGGAGGTCTCTCAGCCCTCCTCCGGTGGCGCCTCCGCGTCCAGCTCCGCCAAGGCGGACTCGGACGAGTCGGATGCATCCCCCTCTGATGACTCTCAGGAGGACAAGGACTCCAAGGGCTCCAAGGATGACAAGAAATCTCAGGACTCCAAGGGCAAGAGTGGTGAGACCACCAAGTCCGGCTCCACCATTCAGAACATCCAGCCGGTGACCTTCAAGGACGAGGAGATCGGCCTCACCCAGACCTGCGACAAGGTGATCGAGGACTACGCCGCACCGAAGTACAAGGCAAGTCGTGATTCAGACACGGTCTACCTGCTTCACTGCACGCTCGACTTCAGTGGAGATATTGCTTTCAGCAACACGATCGTGGACTCCACCTCGCTCCAGGACAAAACGGAATCCAGGCACAAGGCGGATGAGTACGGGGCGCTGCTGGCCGACGACCTGAAGGATGACGGACTTGAGGTGTTCGACTCCGAGGACTCCGGATCCACGCATGTTGAGGGCTGGGTCTCCATGGCTACCGTCACGGAGTCGACCAAGCTGAAGCCCTTCTCCGAGGGCACCACCAGCATCGTCTACGACCGCGCAGCCGGAAAGGGCATCCAGTCCGGCAAGCAGTACGCGGCCTACTCCGACACCCAGGACCTCGTGCTCAAGTAGGGCGGATCCGATTCTCTTCCCAGCGACCTCGGGCCTTCTGAGGGCTGTTGTCGTCTCATTTCTCTGACGGAGTTGAGGGTAAGGGGCTATGGTGCTTTTCGCGGCGCTACGGCCCCTTGCTCCGTGTCGAAGGAACGAAAGGTACTGTCATGAAATCCACGATCAAGGCTGTTGCAGCGGTGGCCGCCCTGGCCCTATCTCTTGGCCTGTCCGCCTGCGGAGACCAGGAAGCCGAGAAGGCCTCGGAGAAATCAAGCCGGGCAACGGCCTCGCAGGCGAGCGATGACAAGTCCCCCGAGGCCGAATCCGACGCGTCAGAGTCAGCCTCGAGCAAGGCATCGAGCAAGGAATCGTCTGCACCCACCGGCTCGGCGTCGAGCTCGAGCAGCGCGAAGGCCTCCTCGCCTCAGGGCGGTGAGACGCTGCCCACCGGTGAGAAGGTGGAGAGCATTGATCCCATCGTCATCAAGGACCAGGCGATCGGGCTGACCCAGACCTGCGACAAGATCGTCTACGACTACTCGGCCCCCACCTTCAAGGGGACGGAGAAGGGCAGCCAGGACAAGATCTTCCTGCTTCACTGCAAGATGGAGTTCAGCGGTGAGGTCTCCTTCAGCGGCAAGGTCACCGCCTACCAGGAAATCCAGTCCAAGGAGAAGGACTACCTCAACGCTGGAGTGGCGGTGTCCCTGGTTGAGCAGGACCTCAAGGACGCCGGCCTCGAGCCGGTGGGGGCCGGCACGGCATCCACGGGCTCCAAGAGCGTTGACGGATGGGTCCCCTTCGTGGCCCAGCCGGTGCGGGGCAAGAACGACTACCTGACGCGGGACAACATGGTGTTCGTCTACAACCGTGAGGCAACGACCTTCGACGGTACCGGGAAGACCTACGAGGCCTACTCCGACCGGCACGACATCGTCATCAAGTAGCTCTTCCGCACGTCCGGCCACTCCAGGGCGACGCCGTTGTTCTGCGTCGTCGTGGACCGTCCGTCACCGGCGGCGGTCCACGACGCGCAGTCGACTTCCGGCGCGCCTCGACTTCGGTAACGTGCTGTCATGACGTCATCCGAGGTGACTCGCCCCCGTCCGACGGCGCCGCCCGTCTACCGGGACGGCCCGTCCAAGATGTCGGAGGTCGATGCCCGCTCCTGGAGCATCGATGACGTCCTGGACGCCGTCTTCTTCGCCATCGCAGCCGTCGCCACGCTGTGGCTGGCCTGGCTGCTCATCGGCTCAGGCTGGCACCTCGATCCGGTGCTCGTGGTCAACTCCCTGCTGTTCTGGGCGGTCCTGGCCTACCTCGCCCTGCCACGCCTCCACCAGGTCCTCACCTGGCTCTACGTCCCCGACTACTTCATCGGCCGCACCCGCACCCCCGACGGGCTCCTGGGCGACCCCGTCAACCTCGCCGTCAAGGGCGACGAGGAGGACATTCACGAGGCGATGATCGCGGCCGGCTGGGTGCGCGCCGACCCCATCACCCTGCGCACCTCCTGGCGCATCATCGTCTCCTCGCTGCTGCGCCGCTCCTACCCGGCCGCCCCGGTCTCCAGCCTCATGCTCTTCGGACGCAAGCAGAGCTTCGCCTACCAGAAGGAGGTTGAGGGCAACCCCGCCCAGCGCCACCACATCCGCTTCTGGTTCTGCCCGCCCGGCTGGTCGCTGCCCGGCGGCGGACACGTGGACTGGCTGGCCGCCGCCACCTACGACCGCGCCGTCGGCCTGAGCGCCCTCACCCTCCAGGTCACCCACAAGATCGACGCCGATATCGACATCGAGCGCAACTACGTCGTCGACGACGTCCGCTGGGCCAACGAGGCCGCCGACCTGGAGATCTGGCCGGACTTCTTCGCCTCCTACCACGACAAGAACGGGGGAGGGGACCGGGTGGTCACCGACGGCGCCCTTCACGTGCTCGACCTTAACGAGGTGGTTCCCGGATCCGACGCCGGGCTCTCCCTGCGGCAGGCCCGCCTGGCCGACCACCAGGCCCGCCGCCGTCGCCCCAGCCAGCTCGTCATCGCCCTGGCGCTCATCGGGCTCGCGATGACGGTCGAGATCCTGCGCGTGGCCCGCATCGACATCACCCAGGTGCTGGAGGCCGCTCCGCTCCCGGAGGAGGACCCGGGGGCGGTTACCGCCGTCGTCGCTCTCATCGCCACGGTCTCTGCCGGCCTGATGCTCCTCACCGCCGCCCTGGGGGTCGCAGCCTGGCGCGGGCACCCGCGCAGCCGCATCGCCCTCATGGCGACCCTCGTCCTGGGTGTCGCCACTGACATGGTTCAGGTCTCCAGCCTCGGGGTTCGGCAGGCGACTCTCGGCCTGGTCGTCACCAGCGCGCTCCAGGTCCTGGCCCTGCTGGCGCTCTCGGCCCGGCAGGTCCGCGAGTGGGAGCATGCCCGCAAGGAGGAGCGGCTTGCCGACCGTGCGAACGCACGGGGCGACCGGGCGGCAGTTAGGCTGGGCTCATGCGAGCGAGTACCCTGGCAGGACCGCAGGACAATGGCGCCGGCGACGCAGGGCCGGCGGCACGATCCGGCCGGCACACCAGCCACGTCAGTCACGTCAGTCACGTCGACGAGTCCCGGCCCGTCGATGGCGACCGCGAGCACGTGCGCTTCGGCATCCCCTTCAACGGGGTCCTGCCCATCTGGCACGACGACGCCACCATCACCTGGCACCGGCCCGCTGACGACACCGACCTGTCCACCGTCCTGGGCATGGGGCTGGTGGAGTCCGAGCCCGGCCCCGCCCAGGCCCCGGCCGGGTGGCAGGAGCGCGTCGAGACCGGCGTCCTGACCGACTCCGGCCGGCTCCTGCTGCTCAAGGCCGCCACGCCGTCGGGCCGCCGCGCCATCAACGACCCCGGCGAGGGAGCCCCCATCCCCCTGCAGGCGCCGCTGAGCTACGCGGAGGCCATGGAGGGGGTCTTCGACATCGTTGGCTTCGGCATCCACATCGGCCGCATCATGCTGCGCGCCGCCCGCGACGGCGGCATCATCGTGTTCACCCTGCGTGCGCCGCGCGACCCCGAGCCGCACCACATCCTGTCCGTGCCCGCGCAGGTCGACGACCACGGTGTCATGAGCTTCCACCTGGGGACGCTCCAGGAGATGGAGGGCGGCGCCTGGGACTCCGCCACCCATCAGGACGGCATGGCCCTGCTCGACCTCACCATCCCCTACTCCGACCTCGTGGCCGAGGCCGGACCCAACGGTGAGGAGGGGCTGGACGCCGACAGCGTCCTGGAGATGGCGCAGCCGGTCGTCCAGTGCATCCTCAAACCCGGCTACCCCTTCGCCCTGGGGGCCTCCATCCTCCTGCCGCGGGCCGGCTGAGCCGAGGGCGGGCCCGCGGGCCGGGCTGGCCGGGCCGACGTCGAGTGCTGACCTGCCTGTAGAGCACGAGGGTCGGGTGCCACTGGAGGAGGGTTGGGTGCACTCCGGGTAGGTGGGGCCTTCGTGCAGTACGTACAAGCCTTGGCCAGTAGATCCCCACCCTCGTGGAGTAGGCGGACTCGTCCGGTTGTGGGTCGAAGCGGCGACTGCGGTTCGCGCCGAGGACGTACTTCCCGATCGAGGACTGCGTTGTCCTCCAGGCTACTGGGATCTCCTCGCAGTCATCTGGGGGGGAGAGCGCAGTCCTGGTACCGAAAGTAAGTCCTCGATCGACGCTTAGCGGGACCTTGGCGTGGACGATCACCGGGTGCGCTCGATGCCGGATTGATCGAGCAGCTCAAGAGCGTTGGCGATGTCAGTGAGAACGGCCTCCAGGTCGACGTCGGACGCGCCCCTCGACCGGGTCAATGCCCCGGGCTGCCCCGGGCTGCTCCGGGGGCAACGCGGGCAGGTGTGACCGGAGAAACTGGGCTAAATCCCACACGAGCGCGAGAAACAAGAGTCTTTGGTGGTGAGATCGTCTAAGGCTAGGCTTACCTTGACCGTCGTGACTTGAGACTGATTCGTGACTTGGAGGTCGAGTGTTTCTCGCCAACCTGCTCATCGCCCTGAGGGAAGGCCTGGAGGCGGCGCTCGTTGTCAGCATCATCGTCGCCTACCTCGTCAAGGCCGACCGCCGCGACGCCCTGCCCAAGCTGTGGCTCGGGGTCGGCCTGGCGGCGCTGATCCCGCTGGTCGCCGGCGCCATCATGACCTGGGGCCCCAAGACCCTCACCTTCCAGGCCCAGGAGATCCTCGGCGGCACCCTGTCCTTCGTCGCCGTCGGCATGGTGACCTGGATGATCTTCTGGATGGGGAAGAACGCCCGTGAGCTCAAGGGCGAGCTGGAGGGGTCGCTGTCCAAGTCCCTCTCCGCAGGCAGCTCCGGCTGGGGCGTCGTCTGGATCGCCGTCGTCGCCGTCGGGCGCGAGGGAGTGGAGACCGCCCTGTTCGTGTGGGCCACCGTGCGCTCCAGCATCGAGAGCTCCACCATCCAGACGACGGCGGGCGTCATTACCGGCCTCGTCCTGGCCATCGTGCTGGGTGTCCTCATCTACCAGGGCGCCGTGCGCATCAACCTGCGCGTCTTCTTCGCCGTGACCGGCTACTTCCTCGTCGTCGTCGCCGCCGGCATCGTCGCCTACGGCGTCGGTGACCTGCAGGAGGCGAGTGTTCTTCCCGGCTTCACGAACCACGCCTGGGACCTGTCCCGCTACCTGCCCGACGGCGCCTCGCCCTTCCACTGGCTCTACGTGCTGCTCCAGGCCATGTTCCAGTTCAACCTCCAGCCCACCGTCCTGCAGGTCGTGGGTTGGTGGGTCTACATCGTCCCGACCCTGGTTCTCCTCACCCTTCAGATCACGGGCCGATGGTCCTCGCCCGCGCGCGCAGTCGAGGCCACCCCGGCGGCCGCGAGCGCCGAGGAGCCCGACGCCGAGGAGCCCGCCGACGCCGTCGCGACCCCCTGACCTCCGTCCCCGCCCCTGTCCACGCCACTCCTCGCAAAGGAAAGACCATGCCCACCATCAAGCGACGCAATGTCCTCACCCTGCTCCCCCTGACCGCCATGGGCCTGGGCCTGGCCGCCTGCGCCGACAACCCCAAGAACGCCAAGGGCAGCGCCTCCGGCTCCGGGGGCGCCCCAGGAGATCACGGTGACCCTCACCGACGACGCCTGCAAGCTCTCCTCGACCTCCTTCCCCTCGGGCGTGGTCACCTTCACCATCACCAACTCCGGCACGGCCCCCAACGAGCTGGAGATCCTCACCGAGGACAAGCTCCAGATCGTCTCCGAGCAGGAGAACATCGGCCCCGGCACCACCACGAAGCTCACCACCTCCCTCAAGGAGGGCACCTACTACGCCGCCTGCAAGCCCAACATGGTCGGCGAGCTCAAGGGCGTCACCGAGCTGAAGATCACCAAGGGCGCCGCCGTCGACATCAGTGCCGACGAGGCCAAGGCGCGCGAGGCCGCCGTCACCAACTACACCGCCTACGTGCGCGACCAGACCGGCCAGCTGCTCACCGCCACCCAGGGCTTCGTCACCGCTTACACCTCCGGCGACACTGACACCGCCAAGAGCCTCTATCCGCTGGCGCGCCAGTACTACGAGCGCATCGAGCCCACCGCCGAGTCCTTCGGCCTCAAGGAGGCCGGCGACCTCGACGCCGCCCTGGACACCCGCGTCCAGGACCTCGCCGCCGGCGCCGGCAAGGCCGTCACCGACAAGGACGTCCTCGCCGGATGGACCGGCTGGCACCGTATCGAGGCCGACCTGTGGGCCCAGGACTCCTCCAGCCCCTTCAAATTCGCCGACGACGCCTCCCGCAAGAAGGTCGCCGACCAGCTCAACGCCGACACCAAGTCGCTCTACGACCTCGTCTACGGGAACATCACCGGCGCCAGCGGCAAGAAGTTCGAGCTCGGGCTCGAGGATGTCGCCAAGGGCGCCTCCGGCCTCCTTGAGGAGGTCGCCAGCTCCAAGATCGTCGGCGAGGAGGAGACCTTCTCCCACACCGACCTCTACGACTTCCAGGCCAACGTCGAGGGTGCCAAGGTCGCCTACGGCAACGTCGAGGACCTCATGAAGAAGAAGGACTCCAAGCTCGCCGAGAAGATCACCGGCCAGTTCACGGCGGTTGAGAAGCTCATCGCGAACCACGTCTCCGGGAAGGCCTCCAACGGCCAGCCCACCTACGTGGACTACTCCACCATCGCCTCGGTCCAGAAGGACGCCGGCGAGACCCCGGACAAGAACGCCTACACCGACACCCAGCGCAAGTTCTCCGACGCCGTCAACGCCCTGAGCGAGTCGCTGTCCAAGGTCGCCGGAACCGTCCTCTAAGGCGGCGGCGCCAGAGCAACCCGGACACCCCGGAAGGAGACAGCAGTGAGTGGCAAGCCGGCCCACGAGTCGGGCACCTCCCCGGTCGCCGACGAAGCGGCCCAGGACGAGACCCTGGACGAGCCTCAGGACAAGACCGCGCGGGCGCAGCAGGAGTCGCAGGCACCGACGTCGGAGGGCCCGGGTGACAGCTCCTCGGCCTCCGACGCGGCCGAGCAGTCCGAGGGGGCGAGCACCCCCGACGGGGCTGACCAGCCGGAGAAGACCGAGAAGCCGGATGAGGCCGGGAAGCCCGGCGCCAAGGGCACCAGCCGCCGCGCCATGTTCACCGGTGCGGGCCTGGGCGCCGCGCTCGCGGGCCTGGCCGGTGTGGCCGGGGGCCGCGCCTGGGAGGCCTCCCGCCGTCCCGAGGAGGCCATCCTCACGACCTACCCCTTCCGGGGTGACCACCAGGCGGGGATCACCACCCCCGCCCAGGACAACATGTTCACCGCGGCCTTCGACGTCTCTGCCACCGACGTCGAGGAGCTCAAGACCCTCCTGTCCGAATGGGCCGTGGCCGCCGAGCAGATGACCGCCGGCGAGCTCATCGGCGGCCAGCCCAGCTCCAACAAGCAGCTGCCGCCCAAGGACACCGGCGAGGCCTGGGGCTACAAGCCCAACGGCCTGACCATCACCTTCGGCGTGGGCAAGGGCCTGTTCGTCGACGCCGACGGCAAGGACCGCTTCGGCCTGGCCGCTAAGATGCCCGCCGTCCTCAAGGAGGGCATGCCCTCCTTCGCCGGAGACCAGCTCCACGCCGCCCAGTCCGACGGCGACCTGCTCATCCAGGCCTGCTCCAACGACGCCCAGGTGTGTGTCCACGCGATCCGCAACCTCACCCGCATCGCCTTCGGGACCGCCACACTGCGGTGGAGCCAGGTCGGCTACGGGCGCACGTCGTCGACCTCCGTGGACCAGGAGACGCCGCGCAACCTCTTCGGCTTCAAGGACGGCACCAACAACATCAAGGCCGAGGACTCCACCGACCAGCTCAATGAGCACCTGTGGGTCCAGAAGGGCGACGACGCCGCAGCCGCGTGGATGACGGGCGGCACCTACTACGTGGCCCGGCGCATCCGCATGCTCGCCGAGATCTGGACCGGCTGCGGCTCATTGAGCAGGAGCAGACCATGGGGCGCGACAAGCGCTACGGGGCGCCGCTGAGCATCACCAACCCCACGAAGTCCTCCGAGGAGTTCACGGCCGTGGACTACAAGGCAAAGGACGACAAGGGCGAGACGCTCGTACCGGCCGACGCGCATATCGCCGTCGTCTCACCGGAGCAGAACCAGGGGCGCCGGATGCTGCGCCGCGGCTACAACTACACCGACGGCTCCGACTCCCTGGGGCAGCTGCAGACCGGCCTGTTCTTCATCGCCTTCGTGCGTGACCCACGCACGAACTTCTACCCGATCCTGGACCGCATGACCAAGACCGACGCCCTCCAGGAGTACCTCAAGCACGAGGCCTCGGCGCTGTTCGCGATCCCCCCGGGCATCAAGGAGGGCGACACCATGGTGGCCGCCTCGCTCTTCAGCTGAGGACGGGGAGGGGCGGCCCCCGGGCGGGCCGCAGTGGTGGCTGCGGTCCGCCCGGAACGTACTTTCCGATCGAGGACTGCGCTTTCCTCCAGACCACTGGGATCTCCCCGTCGCCATCTGGGGGAGAACGCAGTCCTCGTTGCAAAAGTACGTCCTCGATGGGGATGGCCGCTCCCTTAGCCGTGTCGACTGGGCCAAGATAGGGCCATGCGCGACCTGAACGACCTGACCCGCCCCACCGTCCCCTCCGGCGCCATCCAGGAGCGCATGCTCGCCGAGACCGAGGAGCGCCGCGGCGTCGTCGGCCCGGCACCGGCCCTGCCCGACGACGCCGGAGCCCCCGCTGGCCTGCGGGCCGCCCTGGGTGAGGCCGTCGCCGAGCTGGCCCCGCAGATCGTCGAGCTCTCCCACGACATCCACGACCACCCCGAGACCGGCTACGAGGAGCACCACGCCGTGGCCACGGTCGCCGAGCTCCTGCGCCGCCACGGCATTGAGCCCGAGGTCGGCGTCTACGGCATGGACACCGCCCTGCGCGCCGAGATCCCCGGGGGTGGGGATGCAGACGCGGCGGCCGCGGGCTCCGGTGAGTCCGCCGGCACCATCGCCATCCTCGCCGAGTACGACGCCCTGCCCGGCATCGGCCACGGCTGCGGCCACAACGTCATGTGCGCCAACTCCGTGGGTGCCTTCCTCGCCCTGGCCGCCCTGGCCCGCACCCGCCCAGGCGCCCTGCCTGGCCGCGTCGTCCTGCAGACCACGCCCGCCGAGGAGAACTCGACCGCCAAGGAGATCCTGGCCGTGCGCGGCATGCTCGACGGCGTCGACGCCGCCATCCAGACCCACTCCTACGCCCACGACGTCACCCACCAGACCTGGCTGGGCGTGCGCCGCCTGCGCGTCATCTTCCACGGCGTGCCGGCCCACGCCGCCTCCCAGCCCCTTCATGGGCCGCAACGCCCTGGATGCCGCGACCCTGGCGCTGACCGGTATCGGCCTGCTGCGCCAGCAGATGCTCCCCATGGACCGCCTCCACGCCATCATCACCGACGGCGGCCAGGTCCCCAACATCATCCCCGAGCGCACCGAGCTGTCCATCATGGTGCGCTCGAAGTACCTCGAGACCCTCAAGGAGATCGCCGAGCGGGTCGAGGAGGTCCTCCACGGCGCCGCCCTCATGACCGGCACAGGCGTTGAGATCCTCACCTCCGAGTACTGCAACGAGGTCCCCGTCCGCGACAACGGCCCCCTGCTGACCTCCTGGGTGCGCTCCCAGCGCGAGCGCGGCCGCGACCCCCTGGCCGCCGGGGTCCTGCCCGAGACTATCGCCGCCGGCACCGACTTCGGCAACGTGTCCCAGCGCATCCCCGGCATCCACCCGCTCATCAAGGTCACCGACCGGCCCGACGTCGCCCTCCACACCCGCGCCATGACCGAGGCCGCCGGCGCCCCCACCGGGGACGCGGCCGCGCTCGACGGCGCCTATGGGCTGGCCGCCGTCGCCCTGGACTGGCTGCACGACGCCGAGCTGCGCCGGGCTGTGCGCGCCGACTTCGAGGCCAGTGGCGGGGCGATCGACGTCGCCGGCTTCTGGGAGGAGTGAGGCGGGTTCAGGCCGCCGGGCGGCGGATGAGCAGCGCCCCGGGGTCGATGCGCACCCGCATGCCCTGCGTGGGCGCCAGCAGGTCGCCGTCGACCTCCACCAGGGCCGGCGCCGAGAGCTGGACGGCCACCTCCCCGCCGCGGCGCATCACCACCCGCCCCAGCGAGCGGCCCGACTCCGAGTAGTGCGCCGCGTAAGGCGGCAGCACCTGGCGCGCCAGCGAGCTCCAGCCCGCCAAACCCGCCACCGTGTCGATGGCGGCGACGTCGAGCAGGCCGTCATCGGTGCGGGCCTGCGGCAGCAGGTTGATCCCTGCCGGCAGGCGGCCGCCGTTGGCCACCAGCAGGTTGCGGGCCCGCAGGCGCTCCACGCGCCGCGCGCCGGCCTCGTCCAGGAGGCTGAGGACCAGGTCCATGCGCGGAGAGCCCAGGTTCTCCATGGCCGCCAGCGCGTAGGCGCCCCAACCGACCCTCGCCTTGAGGGCCGGGCGCGTGGAGGCCACCAGCCCGGCGTCGAAACCGATCCCGGCCACCACCATGCAGGCGTGCTCGTCGCCGAGTGTGGGCCGGGTCCACTGATGCGGCCGGCGGGTCGCCCTCTGGATCGTGCGCACGGCCCTGACCGCCTCAGCCGACAGCTGCCGGGAGTCGGCTGGGTTGGCCGGGTCGGCAGGAGTGGGCGGGGAGTCCGGCGGCGCTGCTGCGGCTGGGCCCGTCAGGGGTGTGGAGGGTGTGGAGCCGGTCCGTCCGCGGGGGGCGCCCGATGACGCCGGGTCGGAGAGGATGTTGGGATCGGTCCAGGGCTCGGTGCGCACCCAGGCCAGGTCGGCGGCAAGATCGACGCCGTGGGCCACCACCTGGGCCGCGGCCCGGGTGTCCCCGACCGGCACCCCGAGGTTGCGGGCCGCCAGGTTCGCCGTGCCCAGCGGGACGATGCCCATCTGGGCGCCGGTGCCGGCCAGGCCGGCTGCCACCGAGCGCACCGTTCCGTCACCGCCGGCTGCCACCACCAGCCTCGCCCCGGCCGCCAGGGCCAGGCGCGCCTGCATCATGCCGGGCTCGGAGACGCTCGTCTCCAGCCACACGGGCCCGGCGTAGCCGGCCTCGCGCAGCTCGCCCTCCAGCAGGGCGCGCACCGCGGCAGTGACGCGCGGCTTGGAGGGGTTGACGACGACGCAGGCCAGTGGCCGCCCGGTGCGCGTCGTCGCCCGGGTGCCGCCGTCGGTGCCGCCCGTCATAGGGGCAGGCTAGTCGCCCCGGCGGCCCCAGGTCACGGCCCGGCGGGGACCGGTGGGGACCGGCAGGCAGGAGCGGACCCGTAGAGCTCAGACCGCCGGCGAGTGAGGCCCCGGAGGAGGCCTCAGGCCGCGGCCAGAGCTGTGACGGGGGTCACGGGCAGGTCGGCCTCTCGCACGAGGTGCGAGATGAGCTCGGCCAGCTGGGCGAAGTCGGCACCGCGGGAGGAGGAGACCCGGTGCACCAGGCCCATGCGGCGCATCGGCGCCTCGTCGCCGAAGCGGGCGACGCCGTACTCCGAGGAGGGGGTCAACAGCTGGAGCGCCCCCTCGGGGATGATCGTCACGCCGGAGCCGTGGGCGACCATGCGGGTGACCGTCGACAGGGTGGTGGCCACCGCGACCGGGGGCTGGGAGCCGTAGCGCTGGCACAGGGCCAGGGTCTGGTCGCGCAGGCAGTTGCCCTCGTCGAGCAGGAGGAGGGGCTGGTCGTCGAGCTCGGCGGGGCTCACGTCCGTGCGGCCGGCCCAGGGGTGGTCGGCGGCGGTGAGGACGACGAGCCGCTCGTCGAACATCGGGATCGCGGTGGTGCGCTGGAGGTCGTCCTCCAGGGCGATGATGGCGGCGTCGAGGCGCCCCTGGGCGAGCTGGTCGAGGTTGTCCCCGGTGACCATCTCGCGCAGGTCCAGGTCCATCTGGGGCAGGGCCTCGCGCAGACCGTCGATGAGAACGGGGGCCAGGTAGGGCGCGATGGTGGGGATGACGCCCAGGCGCATCGTGCCGCTCAGGGCGGCGCCCTGGCTGGAGGCGGCCTCGTTGAAGGCCTCGGCGGCCAGGACGGCGTCCCGGGCGTAGGGCAGTAGGGCCTCGCCCAGGAGGTGACCAGGACACGACGGGTGGTGCGCTCCACCAGCTCGCCGCCGACGCGCTTCTCCAGTGCGGTGATGGCCTGGGACAGGCTGGGCTGGCTGACTCCGAGTGCCGCGGCGGCCTCGCCGAAGTGCTGGTGGTCGCACAGCGCTACGAAGGCCCTCAGCTGGGAGAAGGACGGAGATGATGTGGTCGGCATGAGTGGTGGTCCTGTGGTCGGGGCCCGCATGCGTGGCGGTCGGCGAGCCTGATATGACGGAGTGACAGAAAATCGGGGACAGACGACTAGCCGGGAGGAGCGGGGAGGACGGTGCGGTGGGAGGTGTGGGCGAGCCTCCAACGTGGCGGCTCGGAAACACCGTCGGGAACGATAGGGTGCACCGATTGAAATGGATTCTATTCACAGGTGGATTGCGTTGGTAAGAGGGGTGTGGGTCACGTTCGCCGTCGCAAGGTGGTGCGGGTGAGGGTGTGCGTGTACGTGTCGCAGCCTCGCCGTCCCCACGCCGCGACCCCCCAATCTCCCGGATCATTCCTGGGTTTCAGGGCTCCCGGGTGGCCCCGACGGCGGACCGGTCGCCCAGGGATCGACGTCGGATCCCGCCCGTTGCGCCCTCGAGTGTCGGCTCGGCCACGTACCCGTGACTTTGGTCGTCCCCGACTCGCTCCGCCTCCGCAGCCCGCCGCGCTCGCGGCCCGGATCGGCCCGGGGCGCTGCCCGAATGCTGTCCGGGGCGCGGTCCTGACTACACTCGGGACCATGATCGACCTGCGTGTGCTTCGTGAGAACCCCGAGCCCTTCCGCGCCAGCCAGCGAGCCCGTGGAGCCGACGTCGATCTCGTCGACCGCGTCATCGCCGCCGACGAGACCCGCCGTCAGGCACTGGCCGCCTTCGAGAACCTCCGCGCCGAGCAGAAGCAGGTCTCCCGGTCCGTGGGGAAGGCCTCCCCGGAGGAGCGCCCGGCGATCCTGGCCAGCGCCAAGGAGCTGGCCGAGCAGGTCAAGGCCGCCGAGGCCGCCTCCTCGGCCGCCGCCGCCGAGCTCGACGACCTGGCCCGCCAGTTCGCCAACCTCATCGAGGGGGCGCCCTCGGGCGGCGAGGAGGACTACGTCGTCCTGCGCCACGAGGGCGGCGAGCCCCGCGACTTCGCCGCCGAGGGGCTTCGAGCCTGCCGACCACCTGGCGATCGGCGAGGGCCTGGACATCGATTGACACCCGCCGCGGCGCCAAGGTCTCCGGCGCCCGCTTCTACTACCTCAAGGGCTGGGGCATGCGCCTGGAGCTGGCGCTCATGACGGCCGCCCTGGACGCCGCCGTCGCCCACGGCTTCACCCCGATGACCACTCCCACCCTCGTCACCCCGCAGGTCATGGGTGGAACCGGCTTCCTGGGCGCCCACAGCGACGAGATCTACTACCCTGCCCGCCGACGACCTCTACCTCACCGGCACCTCCGAGGTGGCCCTGGCCGGCTACCACGCCGACGAGATCCTCGACCTGTCCGCCGGGCCCAAGCGCTACATGGGTTGGTCCACCTGCTACCGGCGCGAGGCCGGGGCTGCCGGCAAGGACACCCGCGGCATCATCCGAGTCCACCAGTTCAACAAGGCGGAGATGTTCTCCTACTGCCGCCCCGAGGACGCCGAGGCCGAGCACGCCCGGCTCCTGGCCATGGAGGAGGAGATGCTGGCCCTGGTCGAGCTGCCCTACCGGGTCATCGACACCGCCGCCGGGGACCTGGGGTCCTCCGCAGCCCGCAAGTTCGACTGCGAGGCTTGGCTGCCCACCCAGCAGCGCTGGATGGAGGTCACCTCCACCTCCAACTGCACCACCTACCAGGCCCGCCGCCTGGCCGTGCGCGAGCGCCGCGAGGGCGGCACGAGCCCCGTGGCCACCCCTCAACGGGACCCTGGCCACCACCCGCTGGATGGTCGCCATCCTGGAGAACCACCAGCAGGCCGACGGCTCGGTGCGCGTGCCCGCGGGCCCTGCGCCCATACCTGGGCGGCCTGGAGGTCATCGAGCCCGCCGGGGCCACCTCCTGAGGGCCGCCCCGTGAACCCCGCGCCCACCTCCAGCCCGGGTGCCGGCCGCGAGACCGACGCCGTCGGCGAGCCCACCGGCTCCGCGCCCACCGGCAACGGCCCGGCCGTCAATCCCGCCACCGGGATCGCCCCGGCCGGCCAGCCCCCTGACCCACCTGGGCGGCTCCACAGAGTACGTCGGGCACCTCGAGGACGGTGCCGACCGCACCGCGGCAGGTGGCGAGCGCGCCCTGCGCCGTCGGCCTCTGGACCACGAGGAGTACCACGCCCTCGTCCAGGACCGGATGCGGGACCTCGACGCCCTGGAGGGCCGCCGGCGGCACCCGGCTCGCACCCGGCCACGGGCTCGTCGTCGCCCTCGACGTCGACGGCACCATCCTGGACATGGACGGGCACGTCTCGGAGCGGGTCTTGGCCTCCGTCGCCCGCCTGCGCGCCCACGAGGTCCCCGTGGTCATCTCCACCGGCCGCGGGATCGCCGCCGCCATGCCGGTGGTGCGCCACCTGGGGCTGTCCACCGGCTGGATGGTGTGCGCCAACGGCGCCATGACCCTGCGGCTCGACCCTGACGCCCCCGGCGGCTACGAGGTCGTCGACTCGCGCACCTTCGACCCGCGCGCCGCCATCGAGACCCTCCACGCCGCCGTGCCCGACGGGATCCTCGCCGTGGAAGACCCCGGTGTCGGCTTCAAGGTCTCCCGGCTCTTCCCCGACGGCGAGCTCATTGAGGACCAGCGGGTTGTCACCTTCGACGAGCTCGTCTCCCAGCCGGTCACCCGCGTGGTCCTGCGGGCCCCGGGCATGCCGGTGGAGCGCTTCTCCCAGATCGTGGCCGACTCCGGGCTGCACTCGGTGGAGTACGCCATCGGCTGGACGGCCTGGCTCGACGTCGCCCCCGAGGGCGTCACCAAGGCCTCCGCCCTCGAGGCGCTCATCGCCCGCCTGGGCACTGACTCCGCCCATGTCCTGGCGGTCGGGGACGGCTCCAACGACGTCGAGATGATCGAGTGGGCCGGGGCCGGCGTCGTTATGGGCAGCGCGCCGCCGTGGGTGCGCGACCGCGGCGATATCTGACCGAGCCCGTGTGGCGGGACGGCTGCGCGGCCGTCCTGGACGCCCTCATCGAACGAGTAAGGCACCCCTGATGCGACAGTCCCCCCTCCCTGTCTCCCAGCACAACTCCATCCCTGAGGAGCGCGCCGCTCGCGCTGCCGGCCCCTCCGGCGGGGCGGGCGTCCCCGGCTGGGGCCGCTCGAGCCGTCGGCTGCGCCGGAGCGTCCGCCTCCTGGCTGCGGCCAGCACCCTGACCCTGGCGGCCGCCGCCACCGCCGCCTGCTCAGCCGGCGGGACGGGCTCGGCGTCGGCCACCGGCTGCGCCGCCTACCAGGCCTATCAGGGCCACAAGGGCGCCACCGTCACCATCTCCAGCAGCCTGACCGGCACCGAGGCCGAGCGTTTCGAGGCCTCTGTGGCCGAGTTCGAGAGCTGCACGGGCATCAACATCGAGCACACCGGCACCACCGAGCTGCGCTCCCAGCTGCTCAACGGCTCGGGAGCCAACCTGTCCACCAGCTCGGGGGCCTCGCCCTCCAGCCAGGACAACCCCGAGAACCTGCCCGACCTGGCCATCGTGCCTCAACCCGCCATGGTGGCCGAGCTCGTCGATACCGGCGTCGTCCACCCGCTGCCCAACAAGGTCAACAGCAACGTGGAGGCCGGCTGGGACCGGCACTGGATCCAGGTCGGCATCCACGCCTCCGTGCCCTACGGCGCCCCGCTCATGGTCTCGCTGAAGTCCCTCGTGTGGTACTCGCCGGACGCCTTCGCCAAGGCCGGCTACGAGGTGCCCGGCACCTGGGCCGAGTTGGAGGCCCTCACCAGCAAGATTCGCTCCGACCACCCCGACGGCTCCGTGGCGCCCTGGTGCGTGGGCGCCGCCGACGGGGAGTCCACCGGATGGGTGCTCACCGACTGGCTCGAGGACGCCCTGCTGGCCACCCAGGGGCCCGGCGTCTACGAGACCTGGGCCTCGCACCGGTCGCCCGTCGACTCCCCGAACGCGGTGGAGGCCCTTGGCGCCGTCAACTCCCTGGTTCTGGACAACGGGCGCGTCGCCGGCGGGCGCGGCTCGGTCATCTCCCGCACCCCCCGTGCAGGCCGGGGCCGAGCTGGTCAAGGGCAGCTGCCTCATGCTGCACGCCTCCTCCTCCTTCGAGAGCCGCTTCCCCGAGGGCACCGTCATCACCGACGCCGACGGCGCCAACCCGGTGACGGTCCAGGCCCCCCGCCCGACCGCGAGCGTCACCGCCAGCGGGGCGGCCGGGGCGACCGGGGCGACGGCGTCGGCCAAGGGAACGGCGGGTGCGACGACTCAGGCGGGTTCGGCTGGAACGAAGGTCTCGGCCTTCGTCACTCCGGCGGCGGACCGCGGCTCGGACTCGGTGCTGGTGGGCACCGACTACCTCGTGGCCTTCACCCGCTCCGACGCGGTCAGCGCGGTCATGGAGTACCTGACCTCCCAGGAGTGGGCCCGCACACGGATGGCGCTGGGCGGGGTGGCGACCGCCAACCAGGGTGTTGACCCGGACCTGGCGCCCAGCGACGTCGGCCGACGCGCCACCAGGATGCTCCAGTCGCGGCAGACGACCGTGGAGATGGACGCCTCGGACTCCATGCCGGTGGGCGTGGGCAGCAGCGCCCTGTGGGTCGGGCTGAGCCGGTGGGCGACCGGGACGGTGACCCCCAAGGAGGCGCTCAAGCAGGCCGAGGCCGCCTGGCCCAAGCAGAAGTAGCCCCCCGGGCGGGACCCGCAGGCCATGGGTACGACGTCGGCTCTGAGGCTTCCGCCCTGAGCCGACCTCCTCCACGAAGGTCGGGATCTACTGGTCGAGGGTTGTGCGTACTGCACGAAGGCCCCACCCACCTGCAGTACACCCAACCCTCCTCCAGTAGAACCCCACCCTCGTGCATTGCGTGCCGGCGAGAATGGGCGCTACTCGGGTAGCCGGGAGCAGCCTGGAGCATTGATCCGCATCAGGTGGGTGGATAGCCTTGGATCCCCAGCGATTCAAGGAGGACTCATGGGTCTGGGATGGTTCGGCGCCCCCGAGCACAAGCGTTGGCTGGCCTACGAGACGCATGCGCTGCTGCACTATGCGCGCGCTGCGCAGGTGCCTACAGGATTCGGGTGGATCGGTCAGGACGGCGAGGTGGACCCCGCCCATCCCGTCGAGCTGTGGATCACTGGCCGCATGACCTTCGCCTTCTCCCTGGGGCGGTCATGGGGATCCCCGGCTGCCGCCGCTACGCCGACCACGGAGTGCGCGCCCTCAACGGACCCTTGCGCGACCCGGTCAACGGCGGCTGGTACTCGGCGATCGGCCCTGAGCCCGACGCCGAGGGGCGGGGCCTCCCGGTGGACCGCGACGCCCGCAAGGAGTGCTACCAGCACGCCTTCGTGCTCCTGGCCGCCGCCACCGCGACAGCCGCCGACCGGCCCGGCGCCCACGAGCTGCTGCGCGACGCCATCGAGGTCCAGGACCGCTACTGGTGGGACGAGGACCAGCAGATGCCGGTGGAGTCCTATGCCGCCGACTTCACCGACCCCGAGGACTACCGGGGCATCAACGCCGCCATGCACACAGTGGAGGCCTACCTGGCCACCGCCGACGTCACCGGCGAGGTGCGCTGGCTGGAGCGGGCCCTGAAGATCACCGACTTCGCTGTCAACGTCCAGGCCCGCGAGCACGGCTGGCGCCTGCCCGAGCACTACTCCGCCTCCTGGGAACCGCGCCTGGACTACAACCGCGACGAGCCCGCCCACCCCTTCCGGCCCTACGGCGTCACGCCGGGCCACGGGCTGGAGTGGGCGCGCCTGACGGTGCAGCTGCGCGGGGCGCTCATCAACCGCTCCATGAGCGCGCCGGAGTGGATGCTGGAGGCCGCCGAGCACATCTTCGATCAGGCCCGCACCGACGGCTGGCGCGTCGACGGTGCTCCCGGTTTCGTCTACACCACGGACTTCGACGGCAAGCCCGTGGTGCACGAGCGCATGCACTGGGTGGTCTGCGAGGGCATCTCGGCGTCGGCCGCCATCCGCCAGGCCCTGCTCGACGACGGGCGTGGGGAGATCGATGTCGAGCACTACGAGCACTGCTACCGGGCCTGGATCGACTACGCCGAGGAGTTCCTCATTGAGGCGCCCGGCGTGTGGACCCATGAGCTCGACCGCGACAACCGGCCCTCGACGCGCACCTGGGCCGGGCACCCGGACATCTACCACGCCCTGCAGGCGACCCTCATGGCGCGCCTGCCGGTATGGCCGGCGATCGGTCAGGCCCTGGCCGAGGGGCGGCTCGACGAGCCGAACTCCCTGCTGCCAGCGCGTGCCAGCAAACCGCACCGGCGCGGGTTCTTCGGGCGGGCCTAGGGGCCGGTACGGAGGTGAGGGCTGGGCCACGGGTCAGCGGTGCGGCCGGGCCGCGCGTTCGTAGGGTAGGTCGCGCGGTCGTACCCTCTACCCCTCGAACGCAAGACCTAAGGTACGACCGCGACGTCGGCGACCTGTGGGCTCGGGCCGGCGGGCTCGCAGTGACCGCGGGCCCGCCGGGATGGTAGGGTCTGTGCCTGTCGCGCCCGGTGGGTGCGGCCTGGAGAGGTGACAGAGCGGCCGAATGTGGCGGTCTTGAAAACCGCTGTGCGCCTGGCGCACCGGGGGTTCGAATCCCTCCCTCTCCGCCATATCCCGCTTACTCGAACCCTCGGTAGTTGAAGCGCTGCCGAGGGTTTGCTCGTGATCGGATGCGGTCACCCAAGTGGCTCTCGGCGTCTTCTGAGCGCAATGCACGAGGGTCGGGGGCTACTGGAGAAGGGTTGGGTGTACTTCGCGGGGTGCGGGGGTTCGTGCAGTACGCACAAACCCCGGCCAGTACTGCCCGAGGCTCGTGGAGTAGCCGGCCGGGACCTGGCCGATTGCGCCCGTGGAGGAGGTGCGGGGTCTGCGGCGTCGTCGGCCCCCTGGCTTCATGGGACTGTGCTGGTCCTGGTCGGCTTTGGCGGGAGCGGAGGGGGCGGCTGACTGAATCGGGGACTGCGTTCGGCGCCCGGAACGTACCTTTCCTCCAGATGACTGAGGTCGTGCCCCAGTCATCTGGAGGAAAGCGCAGTCCTCGTCGGGGAAGTACGTCCCCGATCTGGCCCAGCACGACGTCGAAGGCTGCCGCCCAGCCCTCACAGGCGCTTGAGGGCCTCGCGTCGGCTGAGTGGGGACAGGCCCGGATGGGCCTGGACGAAGGCGCGTACCCAGTTGCCGTCTGTGCGCGCGTAGTCGCGCAGCGCCCAGCCGATGGCCTTGCGGATGAAGAACTCCGGGTCCTCCTGGTTGACCTCGATGACGGTGGTGAGCAGGTCGAGGTCCGTGTCGGCCTTGTGCTGGAGCTGGCAGAGGATGGCGCTGCGCCGCACCCACATGTCCGGGTCGGTGGCCCACACACGCATGCGGGCCACCGCAGCCGGATGCTCACGCACCACTAGCCCGACGGCGTGAGAGGTCTCATCGACCAGATCCCACCACTGCCCCGTGCGCAGAAAGTGCTCGTAGAGCGCCAGGGACTCCATGCGTCCGGCATGCGAGGCTGAGTGCTTGGCGCGGATGACGGCCAGCGCCGCATAGCGCTCCTCGCGGCGAGCCGCCCCGTCCCACAGGCGCCGCAGCGCCGCCTCCCAGGTGTCGGCCTGCGACCACACATCGCTGTGGGCGGCGGCGATCCGTTGCGCGAGGCGCCGCGTGTCCGGGACCCCGACGCCGTACATCGCCATTTCGGACTTCAGGTACGCCCGCTGCTGCTCAGCTCGGGCGGGGTCGCCCGCCTCCGCCAGGGCCTGACGCAGATCGGCGATGAACTCCGCGACCCGCGCATCCGTCTGCCTGTTCGCCGCCATCCTCGCTCCTCCTCGCCTCGCAACGCGCTTCCACAGACATATCACTGACATGATGGCCCCGCGTGGCGCCGGCACGCGAGGCCTGGAACCCCGAGGCCCCGGGTCGTGAACGAGGGCCCCAGGACACCTGTGCAGCCGGCGCTCACAGCGCCTCGCCCCGAGGCGCCCGCACCATGCCTTCGGCGGTTTGCTCACGCGGCATCCTCCCGGTAGGCTGCCCGTGCGTCCCGCGGCGGAGCCGTGGGAAGGCGATGGAGATGTCGCATAGTGGCCTAGTGCGCCTCCCTGCTAAGGAGGTTGGGGTGGAAGCCCCTCGGGAGTTCGAATCTCCCCATCTCCGCCACCGCGATAGCCCCGGTGCAGCAGCGTGCCGGGGCTTCGTCGTTGCCGGAGCACCCGTCGCGGCGGCCCCGGAGACTTCCCAACGGCCGGCCGAGACCGCGAATTGGCCCTGCGGTCGCAGCGTTCGCCTCTGGCCGATCGGGGTGCCTGTGTGTCTTCCGGCGCAGATCCGGGATAGCGTGATGCTGTACTCGATTGAGAGGGACCTCATGTCTGACCACGACGCAACCCAGCCGCCGACCTCCGGCTCGCCCCGCCCCAACCAGGGCGACGAGTTCAACGCCCGGACCGTCCTCATCAACCAGGACATGCTCGATGCCGCTCGCGCCGAGCAGCAGACCCCAGGGCAGGCTCCCGGCGCCCAGGCCGGATCGTGGCGCCCAGCACAGCCCGACCTGCCCGCTGGGCCGCCCCCTGAGGAGCAGACGCGCGCCTTCTCCGCAGGTGCCGCGCAGGCGGCCGCCCAGCCCGGTGCGGCACCCGCCGACCCCTACATTCAGGCCAGCCCCTTCGCTCAGCAGAGCGGGGCCACCCAACCGGCGCCCTACAACCCGCCGACCCAGTTCGGCCAGGCCGACTCGACCGGCAGCGGCGGCCTCGGTACTGCTCAGCCCGGTGCGGCGTCGGCTGACCCCTACGCGCAGGCCAGCCCCTTCGCTCAGCAGAGCGGGGCCACCCAACCGGCGCCCTACAACCCGCCGGCGCAGCCCGCCTGGGGTGGGGCACCCGCCGACGACGGCGCCGCAGCCGCGTCGTCGCCCTTCGCCCAGTCCGCCCCCGGGATCCCCTCGGCCCCGGGCACCTCCTCGGCCTCCGCCGCCGGTACGGCTCCAGGCGGCGAGGCGAGTCGGGGGGCCTCGCAGCGGCCGGGTCAGCAGTCGCAGGGCCAGCCGTCGGGTCTGCAGGACCAGCACTCCTTCGCCCAGCAGCCTGCCCAGCACTCGCACCCCTTCAGCGGGGGCCGTCAGGACGGCGAGGTCGGCATGTCCTCGGTCTTCCCCACGGCGACCGCACGCGCTGAGACCGAGCAGGCCACGGAGGCCTTCGTCCCCGACGCGACTCAGGCGGTCGCCTCGTCCGTGCCGTCGTCGTCCTCAGCCTTCCCGACGCAGAGCTCGGCGCCCCAGTGGGGCTCGGCCCCCTCCTCCGACGCCGCAGCCGGGCAGGCCCCGTCCTTCTCCGACATGGTTCCTACCGCAGCCGGCTCGCCCTTCGATCGGCCGGCAGGAGGCGGAGCCCTGGCAGCAGCGCGCTCCGAGGAGGCCGAGACCGCGGACTCCGTGGGCAACTGGATGCTGACGATCCTGCTGGCCAGCCTCCCATTGTTCGGGTTGGTCTACATCCTCATCCTTGCCTTCGGCAGCGGCCGCTCGGCCAGCAAGAAGAACTGGGCCAGGGCCACTCTCGTCTGGGGGATCATTGGCTTCATTCTGGCCTTCGTGCTCTACGTGGCGCTGGGGGCCTCGCTGTTCGCGCTGAACGTCTCCAACGCAGGATGAGCGGCCCGCTGCGCGCGGTGTGAGCACCACTGCCGCAACGGCTCTCAGGGCCGGAGCCCCGTCGTCGGCGGGACTCCGGCCCTGTGCCCATCCTCACGGGGATTGGATTTGTCCCCTGGGTGGACGCTGAGTAATGTTCTTCCCGTCGGCAACGACATGCGCCTGTAGCTCAACGGATAGAGCATCTGACTACGGATCAGAAGGTTGGGGGTTCGAATCCCTTCGGGCGCACCAACACCCCGTCATCGGCTGAACAGTCGGAGCCGGGGTGTTTTCCATGTCTGGGACTCCCCGGCTCCGACGGCGCGGCCACCTGAGCCGCTGCTGACCTGCTGCGTCAGCCGGCCTCAAAGCCGGACGGACGCTCACCTCCAGCTGGATGTGCAACTCCGGCCGGAGTCTCCTCCCCGGCCTGGGGCTTCGGGTTCGCCGCGCAGACCTCGCCGTCGGAGGGAAGCGCTCCCTTGACGAAGTAGTCGTTCACCTTCGCGGTTGTGCAGGAATTGGGGCCGGTCGCGCCATGGCCGTACATGTCGACGCTCAGCAGGTGACTGTTACGGAGCCTCGACACCAGCGCCTTGGACCACGCGTAAGGCGTTTGCGGATCATGCAGGATGCCGATGACGAGCACCGGGTTCGTGGCGTCGACGTCGACATCGACGGGCTTGGTCTTACTGGTGTGCCCCCAGCCGTGGCAGTAGGCGTCGTGCTGGGGCAGCAGGGGGTGGAAGACCGGGTAGTCGCGGCGGTAGGAGGACAGTGCCGCATCCCAGCTCGCCTGGTTCCCGGTGTCGGGGAAGTCGAGGCACCGGTTGGCCGAGAAGGCGTACACGGATTGGAGCAGCTCGACGGTCTGCTCCTCGGTCCCAGGAGACTCCTCACCGCCCGAGAGGGACTCGGCATTCTTCATCAGAGTGGTGCCGTCGTGTGAGCTCATGGCCTGTGTCAGTCCCTCGGTGAGCAGTGGCCAGTTCTCAGGTGAGGCGACGACGAGCGTTCTGATCGCCGTAGTGGCCTCGGCCCGGTCCACGGGGTCTCCGCCGTCGGAAACGGTCAGCGGCTTGGCGTCCAGGCCGTCGAGGAAGGTCGCGAGCCGGGAGACGGCCTCATCCGTTGTGCCGCTCAGGGGGGAACCCGGCCTGGCCGTGCTGAGACTCGATATAGGTGCGCAGTATCTGCTCCCCGGCCGCCGCATCGCCTTCGAAGGCCTCCTGCCGGGACAGGGTGGGGTCCATGGCGCTGTCCAGCACGACGCGCCCGACGTTGTCGGGGAAGAGCTCGGTGTACACGGCCCCCAGGTAGGTGCCGTAGGAGTACCCGAAGAAGTTGAGGTCCCGGTCTCCCACCAGGGCCCGCATGACATCCATGTCACGGGCCACCGAACGGGTGTCCATGTGGTCGAGGATCTCAGGGACCTCCGTGTACTTCTGGCAGGCCGCGGCCTCGCGCGATCCCTTCGCAACGATGTCAGTGGCGCTGCCCGGCGTCAGCTGGGAGGGGGCCTCGGCCCGCCCGGCCATAATCGCCTGAACGTCGTCGGGGGACCAGCAGGTGATGGGGGTGGACTGGCCGATGCCGCGCGGGTCGAAGCCGATGACGTCGTAGTTCTCCAGGACCCCCGACAGGCCGCCGCTCGTGTAGAGCCCGGCCTGGGCATTGATGAGGGAGATACCGCTTCCCCCGGGGCCTCCGGGGTTGAGGAAGACCGAGCCCCGAGGGGGAGGAGCTCGTCGAGGGCAGCTTCTTGAGGGCCACCGTGATGGTCTTGCCCTGCGGGTGGTCGTAGTCCAGGGGCACGGTCACGGTGGCGCACTTGAAGGCGGTGCCGGTGGCGCCGTCGGGGCAGTCGGTCCAGGTGAGATTCTGACGGTAGAAGGACTCCAGCCCCTTGGGGATCGTGGCCCCCGTGGACCCGTTGGATCCATGGGAACCGCTGGAACCGCCGGAACCGTTCGATGATCCGCTGGAGCTGTTGCTGCCGGTGGGCCGGGAGGTGCCGGCGGCACTGCCGGCGTTGGTGCTGTTGTCCAGCACGACGGCGTGCTGGGCTCCTTGCGCGGACGGGCTGGCGACGGCTGCGGCGCTCGTGCCGAGCATGCTGCAGGCGGTGAGCGCACCGAGCAGGGTGAGGAGGGTCAGTCGTGAGGTGGTCTGGGGTGGCGAGGATGTTCGTAGGTGTCTCATGGCTACGATTCTCCCGTCTCCAGGAAGAATAGACCATGCGGTTGACTGGACGGATGATGTCGGGGTAGCCCGACCCGGCGTCATCCCCACCCCCAGACGGGGCAGCACGCCCGTTCAGACCGTGGCGGCCTCGAAGGCCTGGGCCAGGTCCGCGATGAGGTCGTCCACGTGCTCGATGCCGACGCTCAGGCGCATGAGCCGGTCGGTCAGCCCGTAGGAGGCGCGCACCTCGACGGGCACGTCCGCGTGCGTCTGCACCGACGGGCACGTCACCAGCGACTCCACGCCACCCAGGGACTCGGCGAAGGTGAACACCCGCACCGAGGCCAGGAAGCGGGCAACGTCCACCGACTCGGCCAGATCGAAGCTCACCATGCCCGAGTGCCCCGGGTAGAGCACGCGCGTCACGTAGGGGCTCGAGCGCAGGAACTGCGCGATCGCGGTGGCGTTGGCCTCGTGGCGCTCCATGCGCAGCGCCAGGGTCTTCAGCCCGCGCAGCAGCAGGAAGCAGTCGAAGGGACCCAGCGTCGCCCCGGTCGTGTTGAGCCGGTAGTTCAGTCGCTCGGCCAGGGCGTCGTCGGCCACCACGGCCACGCCCGCCATGACGTCGTTGTGCCCGCCCAGGTACTTCGTACCCGAGTGGACGACGACGTCGGCCCCCAGCTCCAGGGGCCGCTGCACCACCGGTGTGTAGAAGGTGTTGTCCACGACCAGCCTCGCCCCGGCCGCATGGGCCAGCTCGGCCGCCTCGGGGATGGAGATCTCCTCCATCATCGGGTTCGTGGGGGTCTCGATGATGACCAGGTCGGCCGGGTCGGCCAGGGCTCCGCGCAGGCCCTCCAGGCCCAGGACGAAGTCGACGCGCGCCGCCCCCTCCTCGGCCAGGACCTCCAGGAAGCGGAAGGAGCCCCCGTACAGGTCCCGCAGAAGCCACGATCCGGCTGCCGTGCGGCGCCAGCGTGCGGGTCACCAGCTCCAGGGCCGCCATCCCCGAGGACAGGGCGAAGGCCGCCGTCCCGCCCTCCAGGCGGGCCAGGGCGTCCTGGAGGACGTCTCGGGTAGGGCTGGCCGTGCGCGTGTAGTCGTAGCCCGTCGACTCGCCCAGGCCCGGGTGGCCGTAGGCGGTCGACAGGTGGATCGGCGTCGTGATCGCCCCCGTGGCCGGGTCGGTCCCGGTGCCCGAGCGCACCAGCAGCGTCTCGAGGCGGAGCTGCGGGTCCGGGGCCGACGACGTCGGGTGATGGTGGATGGGGAAGGTGCGGGCGGCCGGCGGCTGGGAACACTCGGTCTGAGCAGTGGGCTGGGGCGCGGACGGACTGGTCATGAGTGGTTTCTCCTCATGGGCGGGGTTGCGGCGGGAAGACATGATGGCTGACGGTCGACGGCGGCGCAGCCGGTGACCGGTGACCGGACGCCTGCGGGCCTGCCTGTTCGGTGTGGCCCGGGCGAGCCGGTTCAGGCGGACAGGGCGCTGGGGCCCTGCCCGGCCTGGGCGGTGGAGCGGGCGGTCACAGCGGCGACGGCCGCCTCCAGGCGGTCCAGGGCGGCGTCGAGGGTGGCGCGGGGGCAGGCGACGTTGATGCGGGTGAAGCCCTCGCCACCGGCCCCGAAGATCCGGCCGTCGTCGAGCCAGAGCCCGGCCTCGTTGAGCATGACCTCGTCGAGCTGCTCGGGCTCGAGCCCGGCGGCCTTCAGGAATCCCGAGCAGTCCAGCCACAGCAGGTAGGTGCCTTCGCAGGGGGCGGCCTCGATCCCCTCGATCCGCTCCAGGCGCGCCTCGACATGGGCCCGGGCGGCCGCGATGTGCTCGCGCAGGGCGTCCAGCCAGGCGTCCCCGCTCTCGTAGGCGGCCCGGCAGGCCGTCAGGCCCAGGGTATTGGGCTGGGAGTAGCCGGTGGTGGCCAGCTCGCGGCGGAAGGCCCTGCGCAGGCGGGCATCGGAGATGAGGATGTTGGCGACCTGCAGACCGGCGAGGTTGAAGGACTTCGACGGCGAGGTGCAGGTGATCGTGTGGGCGGCGGCCGCCTCGCTCAGAGAGGCGAAAGGGCGTCGTCGCGAAACCCGGCAGGGCCAGGTCCGCGTGAATCTCATCGGCCACGACGACGACGCCGTGGCGGGCCGTGACCTCCTCCAGCGCGGCGAGCTCCTCCCGGCTCCAGACCCGGCCCACCGGGTTGTGCGGGTTGCACAGGAGCAGCAGGTGCGCACCGGTGGCCTCAATGGTCGCCTCCAGGGCGGCCAGGTCGCGGCGGTAGACGCCGTCGGCGTCACGCACGAGGGGGACGGCGGCCACGGTGCGCTCGTTGACCTCGACGACGTCGCGGAAGGGGTAGTAGACGGGCTCCTCGATGAGGACCGCCTCGCCCGGCGCGGTCAGGGCGCGCACCGCCAGGGCCAGGGCCGGAACGACGCCGGGGGTCACGGTGTTCCACTCGGCCTCCACCTGCCAGCCGTAGCGGCGGGAGAACCAGCCGGTCAGGGCCGCGCGGTAGGCGTCGTCGGGCTCGAGGTAGCCGAAGATGCCATGGCGGGTGCGCCACAGCAGGGCGCTGGTGACCGCCGGTGCGGTGGCATGGTCCATGTCCGCCACCCACAGGGGCAGGACGTCCTCGGGACGGCCGCGCTTGACGGCGGAGTCCCACTTAAGGCTAGCCGTGCCGCGGCGGTCGGGGACCGCGTCGAAGACGGCCGGGTCGACGGCGGGGGCGGTGAAGAAGGCGGAGCGGTCCGCCGAGCTGAGGGCGACCGCGGGGAGGAGGCGGTGGGCGCGTGGGGGGCTGTGAGGTCAGGGCGGGCCGGACAGGCGGAGTCAGTGGAGTCGGCGGAGCTGGAGACGGAGGTGAGGCGGGTATGCATGGCAAGGGGTCCTCTCGGGTGCCCTGGCGGGGGTGACGCGCGAGCGCAAGGAGCTGCTGCGGCGTCGGGCTCAGGGGTGGCCGGCGCGCGGGCCGGCCGAGGTGGCGGGTGACTGGAGGGATGAACACGGGGCGGCGGGCCTCCGCGGAGTGCGACGAGCCGGTCTCAGGCGGCTCGGACTCTCACCGTTATGTGTCAGACAGCGACGGCTGGCGCTGTCAGCGCATGCACATTCGACCCTCGCCAAGGGTGCGCACCATCATCGCGCGGGCCTGGGGCGAAAGAGTCGTCATGGCTGTGAGCATAGCGGGAGCGCCGCCGCCGGCGCCACCCGGATGGTCGGCGCCGGGATCCTGCCTCGCCGAGCGACGCGCACCAGGGTGGGGCGTCTTACCCATAGCCATGTTTTCTACCGATTAATAACAGTAGGGTTCATGGTGGTCGTGCCGTCTTGGCAGGTTCACGGCCACCGCCGCGGCCATCACCCAGTGGATGCGGCCCGGGGGAGGGGCCTCCCTCCTTCGGCATCACCGACACAGCAAGGAGCTGTCCATCACATGACCCAGAAACCTGACCATCCGATGACCCTGGATCCGCCTCATCCTTCGGCCCACCCTGTACGCAGCCGGGGTATCACCCGACGCAGCATGCTCAAGGGGGCGGGCGGGTCCGCGGCCCTCGCTGCCGTGGGCGCCGGTGCGTCCGTGGCCGGCGCGGCCCCCGCTCAGGCTGCGGGCCTGAGCGTCGTCGAGCACCAGGACGGCGGCCGCATGCAGTTCTACCGGTTCTCCACGCCATCCATCAGCTCGAATCCGGCCGTCAACGTGCTGCTGCCCGACGGATACGACCCCGCACGCCGCTACCCGGTGCTCTACCTCCTCCACGGAGGAGGTATCGGGGAGAACTGCACGGCCTTCGACAAAATGGGTATTCGTGATGTGACTGTGGGCCGCGAGCTCATCGTCGTCATGCCCGACGGCGGGACTGCCGGCTGGTACTCCAACCCGGTCTCCTCGAACGTCGGCCCTCGGAACTGGGAGAGCTTCCACATGAGCGAGCTCATCCCCTGGGTGGACGCCACCTTCAGCACCATCGCGGAGTTCTCCGGGCGCGCCGTCTCCGGCTTCTCCATGGGAGGTTTCGGGGCCCTGAAGTACACGGCCAAGTACTACGGGCACTTCGCCTCCGTCTCCAGCCACTCGGGACCCGCCGACCTGCGCGGGCCCGACGGCCAGAAGATCACCCACTGGGCGAATCTGACCTCGATGGCCGAGCTCGGGGGTGGCATGGTCTACGGGGCACCCTGGGCCGAGGCGCGCGTGAGCGCCGACAACCCGATGGAGAATGTCGAGAGATATCGGGGCAAGCGCATCTTCCTCGTCTCCGGGACGAGTTTTATCGACTCGAACGAGAAACGGGTTCTGCCGACGCAGAGGAACTTCGGGAGGGCGCTGGAGGCCGCCGGTATTCCTCACGAGCGCTATGAGGAAGCGGGCGGTCACTTCGTGCGCCGTGAGCGGCTGCAGCAGGACATCGACGGTGTTATCGCTCATCTGACCAAGGCTGGTTGAGGGCTGCCCTGTCCTTCTCCGGTCCCTGAAGCCCGGTGGCTCGCGGTCGTACCTTATGGCTCGCGTTCGAGGGGTAAGGGGTACGAACTTGCGCCGTAAGGTACGAACACGTGGGCGCCTGACTGTATGAGACCAGGCAGGGGCGGGATGCGGTCCCCGACGCCCATCCCGCACCCCTGACCTGCGGTCAGCCGGCCCGGCGCAGCCTCAGGGAGTTGG